>ERZ1026850.81-NODE-81-length-61301-cov-8.705483_pt1 | contig 61301 bp, 51 predicted proteins | sample MGYA00380155_ERZ1026850 | MGnify/ENA primary metagenome ERZ1026850 (study PRJEB33269, sample SAMEA4719791) | human gut metagenome | biome: human-associated habitat; feature: organic feature; material: feces | place: Cameroon | collected 2013-10 ... | reverse complement strand
ATCCTTTCAATTACTACTGGGGATACCGGAATTTGCTATTAACCGACAGCCCCTTCTTTTATCTCTTTTCCTTTTTCAGAATAGAATTGAACAGTGTGAAGAAGGTGAGCGTTGTCACCGCAGCAGCTATGATATCGCTGACTGGTTCTGCAAGAAATACCGCAAATACTTTATTGTCGAAGAAGTTCGGCAGAATAAAGATCAGTGGTATCAGCAGGACAATCTTACGAAGGCAGGCAAGCAGCAGACTTACCTTTGCCTGGCTAAGAGCCATAAAGCTTTGCTGACAGCTTACCTGGAAGCCAAGAGAGAAGATTCCGGCCATGTAGATGCGGAGCGCCCAGGCAGAGTATGTTACAAGTTCCTTATCTGAAGTAAAGATGGTTGCAAATGCTTTTGGGAAAATCATCACGACAAGCCAGAATACAGCTGTATAGATGACGCAGGTGCAGAATTGGGTGAAAAATGCTTTCTTTACACGGTCTGGTTTATTGGCACCAAAGTTATAGCTGATGATCGGCTGGCCACCCTGACAGATTCCCTGAAGCGGCAGGGTAACAAGCTGACTGATACTTGTGATGATCGTCATTGCTCCAACGGCCACATCACCGCCAAATTTGGAAAGACTGCTGGTAAAGCTGATGGACAGAAGGCTCTCTGTTGACAGCATAACAAAGGTGGAAATACCAAGAGCAAGGCACGGACCAAATACCTTAGGATCCAGATGCATGTTGTTTCTTTTTAGACGGAGGATGGTTTTCTTGCCGGTCAGGAAGCGGAGAATCCATACAGCCCCTACGGTCTGGCTGAGAACAGTGGCAAGTGCGGCACCTTTTACTCCCATGCCAAGGGCAAAAATAAAGATCGGATCCAGGATAATATTGATGACAGCACCGATAATTGTAGTCATCATACTGATTTTGGCAAAGCCCTGAGTTGTAATAAAGGTATTCATGCCCAGTACGATCAGTACAAAAAAGCTTCCGAGGATATAGATTCTGGCATAGTCTGTCGCATAGGTTAAGGTGACATCACTGGCACCAAAGAGTCTGAGCAGAGTCGGTGCACTTACATAAAATACGATGGTCAGTACAACTGCCAGACCAACTAACAAAGTAAAACAGTTTCCGAGGATCTTTTCGGCCAGATCATTGTCCTTCTTTCCCATTGCAATGGCTGCGCGTGGAGCACCACCGGAGCCAACAAGCATGGCGAAGGCATTCAACAGCATCAGAATCGGAGTAAAAAGTCCGACACCGGTCAGTGCAGCAGCTCCGATTCCCGGAATGTGGCCGATGTAGATTCGGTCTACAATGTTATAAAGCAGATTGATGACCTGTGCAACAACTGCCGGAATCGCCAGCTGTGCAAGGAGTCTGGGAATACTTCCCGTTTCCATATTGGGGGTGTTGGTTTGTGTTTTCATGATGGTTTCCTTTCCAGGGATCGATATTCTGAAGGCGTCATGCCGCAGGATTTCCGAAAGATCTGAGTAAAGTATGAAGCATCATTGTATCCTGTGAATGCTGCTATATCCGTAATATCGAAGTCTGTATTTTCCAAAAATTCTTTTGCTTTTTTCAGACGCACCTCTGTCAGATATTTGGAAAATGTCAATCCGGTTTTATTTTTAAAGGTTCTGCTGAGGTGTCCAACGCTCACAAAGTATTTATGCTCTGCGAGATCATTTAATGTAATGTCATCTGCATAATGATTGTCAAGATAAACTAAAATATTTTCTATCAGGAGTTCATTTTCATTTTCTTCATTTTTTTCACAGACTTCCTTCAAGATCATAAGCAAATGTTCTTTCAGCTCGTCCGCTGTGTGGAATTGATACAGGTCTATTTTGAAGTCAAACAGGAAATATCCTCCTTCTCCCGCAGGTACCTGACATCCATTATAATACTTTTTCCTGAGTACAGAAAAAAGCTGTATGACTGCGTTATAAAGACTGTAAATGTTTGCATTCTCGTTTATACATCTGGAAAATAATTTGTCTATGATTTTCTCAGCCTCATAAATGCGGCCGAATTCTATGACCCTGCTGAATATTTCCAGGGTCTCCTGTTCCAGTAAATTCGTGATCTCCAGTTCTTCCTTCCAGAAAAATAAATGTTCATTTATCAAAATACGGTTATTAATTGCGTAAATACATTCTCTGTAGGCCCGTTCAATTTCTGCTCTTTCCTTGTGGATGCCACTGATTCCAAACCATGAATTATGGTCCATACTGTTTTTTAGCAGCAAAAGATCAGCCTCTCCAATGCATGCTCTGAAATCCATTTTCTGCCTGCAAAAAAAGAGTAATATGCATTCACCTTTATTTTTAAAATACCAGCTTTGTACAGTGGCAGCAGTTCTTTTATTTTGCAGATATTTTTCTATTTGTTGATATCCTGAAGGAGAAACTTCTCCTTTCACCATGAAGAACCAGGAAGGATCCTTCCAAAGCTCTGCCGGAATCAACTCGTCAAACAGATGCTTATTTTGTATCAATTGTGCAAAATCCAGGTTCTCAACAATTCCTTTTAGTTTATTGATATTTTCCAGATTATCAGACTTTGTTTTTTCGACAAGAATATCTTTGATAGACTTAATTAATTCTGATTCATTAATTGGTTTTGTCAAATAGTCTTTTACCTGATAGCGCAGTGCATTTCTTGCATATTGAAAATCTTCATATCCCGTTTCTATCACCACCGAGCATTTTGGCATATGCTCCTGCACATATTTTGCCAGCTCCAGGCCGTCTATATTGGGCATCCGAATATCCGTAATGATAACATCCGCTTCGTTTTCCCGAAGATATTCTATCACTTCCTCCCCATCTTCAAAATCTCCATTCACTGAAATCGGAAGCTCTGATTTTTCAAGCATCATAACAAGTGCTTTTCTCGCATAATATTCGTCATCTGCAACTAAAATTTTAAAATTCATTTTCATACCTCTTCTCGCAGTACCGGAAAACAGACTCTTACACAGGTGTATTCTCCCTGATTACTTTCAACTGAAATTCCAAATTCTTCTCCATAATAGTTTTTAATCCTCTGGTGTACATTTATAAGGCCGATTCCGGATGAACTATGATTCACTCCCTGCTGCAGGTCCTTCTTAAGTTCCTGGTGCAATGTCTGCAGCGTTTCATCGCTTATTCCATTCCCATTGTCACAAATGCTGATCTCAGCTATATGATCTGAACTGATTTTTCCAGTCACTTCTATACGCCCTCTTTTTTTGCATGGAATAACACCATGCTCCATTGCATTTTCCATTAATGGCTGTAAGATAAACTTTAACATTTCGCAGGTCAGCATATCCTCTTCCACGTTATAAATCACATCAAATTTTCCTGGAAAACGCATGGACTGTATTTTTACGTAACACTGGAGATTCTCAAGTTCCTTTTTCAGCTGTACAATATTTCCCCCTTTTACATTATAGTGGAAGATATGAGACAGGCATTCTGTGATTTCCGATATCTCATCAATCCCATTTAGCTTAGCCAGTGCACTGACAATATTTAATGTATTATATAAAAAATGCGGATTAATCTGATATTGCAGCATTTGAAGTTCCGTCTTTTTCTGACTTATTTCGTTCTTGTATGCCAGAATAATATTTTCTTCAATACGGGACACAAGATCGTTATAGCCGTTTACCATTGTGGAAATTTCTTTTGGTACATCTTCTTCCAGTTGAATATGCTGTGGTTTCTGTTTTTTATGTAAGGTCACCTGGTTTAAAGCATCAGAAAATTCAGAGATAGGTTTTGTAATACGACTGATCAGCTGTATTCCTCCAATCAGTAAAAAAATGAAAACCATCAAAGCCCAAAAACAAAAGAGTAAAATGTTTTTTATGCTGTTGAACACAAAACTTTTTTGCTGCATACATTGAACCAGATACCAGTCTAAATCATCAATTTTAACAACATATGCATTCCAGACAGAACCATCTACTTTCAATGTTCCCTGATGATTTGGATTTTCATAAATCTTCTTTACATCCTCAAGAAGAAAATTGTTTTCTTTTTCAGAGGAATAAATGATCCCGTTTTTGTTAAAAAGACAGCATTCAATTTCATCATTTGAAAACACAGGAAAACTTTTTTCGATTTCTTCAAAGTCCAGATCGATATAAATAGTAGCAAGCTTTTCGTCTGATTCCACCGGATACATGGCATATGCGAACGTTAGCAATTTATAGGGAAGCAGGTTTATTTCGCCCTCGTATACGTCTGTAATGTATTCTTCATTTTTATGGCTGACCTTTGAATAGACAATATGTTTTTGCGCCTGCTCAATCTGAGTCATCGAATCTTCCACAAAGTTACCATAAACATTTCCGTTTTCGGTTAAAATCGTAGCACGTAAAATAAAAGGATTAATTCCACAGATGTCTTCCAGAATATCGTTTACATATTCCTTGGATGAAAGCTGCTTTTTTAAAGATTGTTTTTCATAATCATTTCGAAGATCCGTCATGATATCTTTATCTATTAAGGGTAAATATCTCAAATAATCCAGCTTCTTTGTTATCGTCTCAATTTCCAGTTCCCACTGACTGTTCATTTTGTGTAAATAAAACCAGTTATTTTTTTCGGCCTCCTTTACATCAATGAAAAAAGATGCGCAAATTACTATCAGGGAAAATAGAAAGCAGCATGCCAGTCCGATAAAAAGCTGCCACCATACAGGCAATCTTGTAATCCGCTTCACGCTCAGTCTCCTTTCTGCAGAATCAAAAGATCATTTAATTCTTTCAAAAATGATATCTCTGTGTCCCTTTGAGGTGAACCGATAAAGTCCTGAAATAAAGCGTCCCTTGCTTCAGATTTTTCACTCTCATAAGCAAATTCTTCCAGAAAAAACTCACCTTCACGGATACTGTCTGTAAATGCTTTCGCATAACTGTCTGCTATATCTACAGATTTTACGCAGGAATATGCCCCTGCTTTTTCAGCATAATATTCGCTGACATCCTTTGAAAATACATAGTCCAGAAACTGATCAACTGCTTCGGAATGTTTACAGGAAGCGGAAACACCCAATGTCGCATCTGTTTTTACGACAACCTTTGCCTGGCTTTCACTATATGCAGGAAACGGCATAAATAACAAATCTATATCTGGATTTATTTTTTTTATCATAGGATATGCCCAGTTTCCCTGAAGAAACATATAGGCCTCTTCATTTGCAAATGTTTTTACAGCTTCGTCATATCCTGTGTTTATTGTCTGTTTCTGACTGTATTTTCTTATTTCCAAAAATTTCCTGGTAGAATCAAGTGCGATAGGATCTTCATATAAAAACGTATCACCATTCAACACCTTCTGAAATAAATCATCCTGACTTCCCCGGGATGACATATCAATTGCATCCCATCCCTGATGAATCGTCCAGCTGTCTTTATCTGCAAAAACAATGGGAAGCTTTCCGGCTTTTTTTATCTGCTGCATCGTATTAATAAGCTCAGCGTATGTAGATGGAATCTGGTATCCTTCCTCTTCCAGCATCCTTCTGTTATAAAATATCCCTCTGTAATTTACAGATAATGGAAGTACATAGGTACCATTAAGAATTTTTAATTTTTCCAAAAAATGTTCATTTACACAATGGGTTGCCGAAAAATCATCTAAAGCCTGCAAATATCCACCTTTTACATATTTTTCCAAATCATCTTTCTGTGCTCCGATAAATTCAACAATGTCCGGAAAATTCCCCTGAACTGCACGTATCTGTAATTCCTGATCCGGATTTGGCACTTCCAGATGTTCTACATATATCTCATCCTGTGATTCATTAAAATCATCAATGATTTTTTCAAAAATATGTCTTGTTTCTCTTTTGGACGTAAGAAACACCAGTGTTTCCTTTTCCTGTTTTTCGCTGTGTATTTGCTGCTTTTCTTTTCCTTCTCTGATATATAACAGACAACACCCTGTGATGACACAAACAGCAATTAATAAAAAAATCTTCAGGTTTCTTTTCATAGGAACTCTCTTTTCATATTTGATTTTTTCATAAAGTCACTTGATTCGAAGGAGGAAATTTAAAAATGAAGAAAAAAATTATAACTATTCTTTTAAGTACTGCTATGATTTTCACTATGGGAATTTCAACAGTTTCCGCTGCAGCAGCTGATGACACAGCATCCACAGAAAGTATTGTAGTCAGCAGAACAGAAGGCGTTACAGACACCGCATACGGAAAGGTTCGTGGTTTTGTCGATGATGGAACTTATACCTTCCGTGGAATTCCTTATGCAAAAGCTGACAGATTTGAAATGCCGGAGGCTCCAGATTCCTGGGATGGTATCCGCAATTGTCTTGTCTATGGTTCAACCGCTCCTATTACAAAAATGACAGATCCGGATGGTGGAGATTTCCTGATTCCTCATCGTTACTGGGCTCAGAGCGAAGACTGCCAGAATCTGAATGTATGGACACAGGATCTGGATTCCAATGCGAAGAAACCGGTTATGGTATGGTTCCACGGTGGTGGATACACCAATGGTTCTTCTATTGAAGGCGTTGCATATGACGGAAAGAATCTCAGTGAATATGGTGATGTAGTTGTAGTAACTGTAAACCATCGCTTAAACGTACTTGGCTACCTGGATGTTTCTGATTATGGTGAGGATTATAAGTATTCCGGTAACTGCGGTATAGCAGATTTAGTTGAATCCTTAAAGTGGGTAAAAGAAAACATCGCTAATTTTGGCGGAGATCCTGATAACGTAACTATTTTCGGACAGTCCGGCGGCGGCGGTAAGATTATCAGTATGTTAGCTACCCCTGAAGCAGAAGGATTATTCAATCAGGCTATTGTACAGAGTGGAAGTGAACGTTATATTGAAAAAGATACTGCTAAAAAAATAACTGCTAAAACTCTTGAGATTTTAGGAATTTCAGATAACCAGATCGAACAGTTAAAAGAGGTTCCGTATGATACTCTTGATGCGGCTGCAACTGAAGCATTAAAACAGGTAGGTGAGGAACTGGGAACTTCTTTAAGCTGGCGTCCGGTTCTGGATGAAGATTATATTCAGAGTAATTTCCAGGAGTGGACAAATGATATTCCGGTTATGGTAGGTTCTGTATTTGGAGAAATGAATTGCTGGACCTGTCTGGATCCGAATGAGACCAACAAAAATTCCTGGACTGACGAAGAAGTAGATGAAAAATTAACCGAAAAATATGGGGACAACGCTGAAGCTGTAAAAGAAGCATTCCTGAAAGCTTATCCGGAAAAGAGTGCCTGTGATGCTTATTATGTAGCAGATCGTACCAAATTTAGCAACACTCTTACAAAGCGAGTTGAAGCTGGTGCAGCTAAGAATTATGATTACGTTGTATCTTATGAGTCTCCAATTGACGGTGGTGTAAACTTATGGCACTGTGGAGAAATCCCGTTTGTATTCCACAACGTAGATCTGGTACCAGGCTGCTACGGCGGAAGTCAGGACGCTTATGATCTGCAGGATGTAATGGCAAGTGCATGGGTAAACTTTGCACGTACCGGAGATCCAAATGGAGATAATGTACCAATATGGAGCACCTATACCGATGATAATAAGTCTACTATGGTATTCGATACCACAAGTGGAGAAAGAGTTGGCTATGATGCTGAATTACAGGAACTGATCAGCCAGTAAGAATTAAACCCGCTGAAAAATAAATAATACAAATTTAACAATCGTGCGTTACACCGAGGAGGTTTTGTCTCATTTTGGGACAGAACCTCTTTTTTGTTACATGACAGCAAAAAGACGGGAATGATATAATATTGACAAAATCTTTGTTAGGATAACAAAATTATTTGAATAATTTGTACAAATGGATTGAGATTTTTACATTAATGTGGTAAAATCTGACTATGCGTAAAAGAAAAACTGACAAAAAATTAGTAAAAAAGGAGAATGATATTGAAGCAGTGGTCAGAAATCCTGCGTAATGTCACAATGCTGTCTCAGCTGGGACTGTCATTTATCACACCGCTTCTGCTGTGCCTGGCACTCTGCTGGTTTATTACTTCCAGGACAGGTGTCGGAGGCTGGGTCTATATTCCGGGATTTTTCTTTGGGATGGGCGGATCGGCGACAGTGGCATATAAGTTTTATCTTTCTGTAAACAAACAGGAGAAGAAAAAGCACAAAAAAAATAAGATATATTTCAACAGACATTCATAAACAGCGATATGACGGACAGAATAAATGAAAGGAATAAAGAAAATATGAGCAGTATATTCGATAAGGTGCAGCCGGCAGTAAAAAAAGAAACAAGGAGAGTAGCCATGATCACGGCAGTCGGTCTGGTCCTGATGTGGATCCTTTTTGCAGGACTTCACTTTGCAATGCCGGACAAAGTGCCGTTGGATTATACCGTATTTCTGGGAGGTATCGGAGGCGGACTGATCGCAGTCCTGAATTTCTTTCTGATGGGACTGGCTGTTCAGAAAGCAGCTTCAGCGACAGATGAGGGAACTGCGAGAATGAAACTCAAAGCAAGCTACTCACAGCGTTTTCTGATGATGATGCTGTGGGTGATCGCAGCAATCGTCGCACCGTGCTTCCATTTTGTAGCGGGAATTGCTCCACTCTTATTTCCGGGAACGGGAATCAAGATCGTGGGGATATTTCATAACAAAAACTAGGAGGGGAAAATCTGAATAAGACAGGAGGTGAGTGAATGTATGGAACTGGATATTAATGGGGCGAAGATACTTTTCACTTTACCCATTGACCTGCCGGTTCTGGGACCTTTAAGAATCAGTGAGACCATGGTAGTAAGCTGGATTGTTATGCTGCTGATCACAGGAGTGTGTATCTGGCTGACGCATGATCTTAAGGAGGAAAATATTTCCAAACGGCAGGCTGTGGCAGAACTTCTGGTGGAGATGGCGAATAAATTTGTTGTCGGAAACATGGGAGAGAAGTTCAGGTACATGATTCCGTTTGTCGCGGCACTTTTTGCGACAAGTGTGGTATCGAACCTGATCAGCCTTGTGGGACTTCGAAGTCCGACATCGGATCTGTCTACAGAGGCAGCGTGGGCGGTTGTGGTATTTATCATGATCACCGCGCAGAAGATCAAGACCAGTGGATTCGGCGGCTACTTAAAGGGATTTACACAGCCGATTCCGGTTATGACACCATTTAATGTTCTTTCTGAACTGGCAACACCGGTAAGTATGGCGTGCCGTCATTTCGGAAACATTTTATCAGGTGTCGTTATCAATGGTCTGATCTATGGGGCGCTGGCAGTGGCAAGTTCCGCACTCCTGGGACTGATTCCGGGACTTGTGGGCAATGTATTGTCACAGATACCTATTCTTGATGTAGGTATACCGGCTATTTTATCTGTATATTTCGACTGGTTCTCAGGAATTATGCAGGCATTTATTTTCTGTATGCTGACGGTTATGTATATCGCAAATGCAGCAGAGGAATAAGAACTGCTGTCAGGAGATGAACAGCAGCAGATAAGGGATACCGGGTATATGGGAATATCCGGAGACAATTTTATTACAGGAGGTTTTTATTATGGATTTTCAGTTATTAGCAAAAGGTATCGCATTAGCAGGTTGTGCAATTGGAGCAGGATGTGCGCTGATCGCAGGTATTGGTCCTGGTATCGGTGAAGGTAATGCAGTTGCAAGTGCATTGGAAGCAATCGGACGTCAGCCAGAATGCAAGGGTGATGTTACATCTACCATGCTTCTTGGTTGTGCTATCGCAGAGACAACCGGTATTTATGGTTTCGTAACCGGTCTGCTCCTTATCTTCGTAGCACCTGGTATGTTTATGAACTTCCTGGGCTGATCAGGAAAACAGTAACGGATGTGTCAGATAAGAACGCATCACAGCAGGACAGGAGATAACTGCCTGCACAAGTTAAGCAGTGACAACAGGAGGTTACAAACATGCAGGTACAGGAATTAGTAGGAATTGTGCCGTGGAATTTTATAGCGACGATTTGCAACCTTTTTATTCAGGTGTATCTCATCAAACGTTTTCTTTTCAAGCCGGTCAATGAAATGCTGGAGAAGCGCAGGGCCAAAGCCGATGCGGAGATCCAGGATGCAGTGAAGGCGAAGGAAGAAGCACAGGCAATGAAATCCGAGTACGAGAAAAACATGCAGGAAGCCAGAGATAAGGCAAATGAGATCGTCAAGACAGCACAGAAAACAGCTGCTGTCCAGAGTGAGGAAATGATCAAGGAAGCTTCCAGCCAGGTAACTGCCATGAAAGAAAAGGCAGAGAAGGACATCGCACAGGAGAGACGCAAGGCTGTCAATGAGATCAAAGGAGAGATTGGCGGCATGGCTGTTGAGATCGCCGGTAAGGTAATCGAGCGCGAACTTAATGAAGAGGATCACACAAAACTGATTAATGATTTTATTGAGAATGTAGGTGAGGCATCATGACACAGGCTGCCAGAGTCTATGGGGGCAGCTTGTATGATCTTGCTGCCGAAGAAAAGCTCGATGGACAGATCATGGAGCAGATGAATGAAATCAGGCAGATTTTCCGGGAGAATCCAGGATATCTGAAATTACTGGGAGAGCCGGCTATTCCGCAGAACGAGAGGATGAAACTTCTCGATGAAGCCTTTGGCGGACAGGCAGAGCCGTATCTTCTCAATTTTATCAAGCTTTTATGCGAGAAAAAGCTTTTACGTGAGTTTGCAGGCTGCTGCGAGGAATTTACCAGAAGATACAATGCTGATCACGGTATTGTAGAAGCGGTAGTGACAAGTGCCATCAGACTTAAGGAAGAGCAGATGGAGGCGCTCAAGGTAAAACTTGAGAAGCTTAACGGCAAAAAAATCCATCTGGTACAGAAGACAGACCCGACCGTACTCGCAGGACTCCGCGTGGAGATGGAAGGCGTACAGCTTGACGGAACGGTACAGGGACGTATTTCGGATATCTCAAAACGACTGGAAACTACACAGTTGTAGTATTACAAAAACAAACGTTACTGTGTGCGAAAGAAACAGTAACATATAAAATGTTAAAGGATGGAATGGACACATGCAATTAAAACCTGAAGAAATATCCAAAGTCATCCGGAGTCAGATAAAATATTATGAAAATGCCATTCAGCAGAACGAGACAGGAACAATCCTTATGGTTGGTGATGGAATTGCCCGTGCCAGTGGACTTGTAAACTGTATGGCAGGTGAACTGCTGGAATTCGAAGACGGAAACTTCGGTATGGCACAGAACCTGGAGGAGAACAGCGTTTCTATCGTAATATTTGGCTCTGATGAGAATATTGGTGAAGGTCAGACCGTTAAGCGTACAGGCAAGGTTGTGTCTGTGCCGGTAGGAGAAGCCATGATCGGACGAGTTGTAAATGCACTCGGACAGCCGATCGATGGCGCAGGACCGATTGATACAAAAGAATTTCGCCCGGTTGAGACTAAGGCACCGGGAATCTGTGAGAGACGATCCGTATATCAGCCATTACAGACTGGTATCAAGGCAATCGACTCCATGATTCCGATCGGACGCGGACAGCGTGAGCTGATCATTGGTGACCGTCAGACCGGTAAGACTACAATTGCAACAGATACAATTATCAATCAGAAGGGTAAGGATGTTATCTGTATTTATGTTGCGATCGGACAGAAACGTTCAACAGTAGCATCTCTGGTAGAGAACCTGACCAGAAACGGTGCCATGGATTATACCATCGTAGTAGCTGCAACAGCTTCAGAATCCAGCCCGATGCAGTACATTGCACCATATTCAGGCTGTGCAATGGGTGAGTACTTTATGAACCAGGGAAAAGATGTGCTGATCATCTATGATGATCTGAGTAAACATGCGGTAGCTTACCGTGCACTTTCTCTGCTGATCCGTCGTCCACCTGGACGTGAAGCATATCCTGGAGATGTTTTCTATCTGCACTCCAGACTGCTCGAGCGCGCAGCCAAGCTTGATGATGAGCATGGCGGTGGTTCGCTGACAGCACTTCCGATTATCGAGACACAGGCAGGTGACGTATCAGCTTATATCCCGACAAATGTAATTTCTATTACAGATGGACAGATTTTCCTGGAAACAGAGCTTTTCCACTCCGGTATCATGCCGGCAGTTAACCCTGGTATTTCTGTATCACGAGTTGGTGGAGATGCACAGATCAAGGCTATGAAGAAAGTAGCCGGAACTCTGAAACTGATCTATTCTCAGTATCGTGAACTTCAGAGTTTTGCCCAGTTCGGTTCTGATCTGGATGCAGATACCAAGTCACGTCTGGAACAGGGCGCACGTATCGTGGAAGTTCTGAAACAGAGCCAGAATGCTCCGGTACCGGTAGAGAAGCAGGTTGCAATCCTTTACGCTGTAACCAAGGGCATTCTTGAAAAAGTCAAAGTTGAAGATGTAAACGCATATGAATCAGGATTATACACGTATCTGGATACAGATGCAGCCGGACTGGAAGCTATGCAGCTGATCAGTTCCACCGGAAAGCTGGAACCTGAGACAGAAGAAAAGCTTCGTCAGGTACTGGAAGCGTATACAGAGAATTTCCTGAATACAAGACCTGATAAATAATGTGATTAGGAGGGTAATGATCATATGGCTGGAAATATGAAAGCGGTAAAGCTGCGTATCAAAAGCGTACAGAGTACGATGCAGATTACCAAGGCCATGGAGCTTGTAGCATCCTCCAAACTGCGTAAGGCAAAAGAGCGTGCAGAAACCTGCCGTCCTTATTTCACTGAACTTCATAACACCTTAAAGGATATTGCAAGAGAGAATACGGATTTTTCTTCTGTATATGCCAGAGAATCTTCGAACCAGCGTTACTGTTATGTAGTGATCGCGGGCGACAGAGGTCTGGCGGGTGGCTATAATGCCAATCTCTTCAAACGTCTGGAAGAGGAAGCAGCAGGTAAGGATTATATGGTTCTGCCGATTGGAAAGAAGGCAGTTGAGTATTTCAAACAGCGTGGCGTTGAATGCCTGACAGACCGTTTTGCAGAGATAGCAGGGGTTTCTGTTGCAGACTGTTTTGAGATTGCAAAGCTGCTTTGTGAAGAATTCCGCAAGGGAACTTTTGGACACATTGAATTATGTTATACCGTTTTTGCATCGATGCTTTCTCAGCAGCCGGAGGTGTTTTCCATACTTCCGATGACTGATGTCAGAGAAGAAAGCGGCGGCAAAATAGATACCAGAAATCTGATCCTCTATGAGCCGAATGCAGAAACCGTATTTGATGCCATTGTTCCGGAATATCTGGCAGGTCTGGTTTATGGTGCTGTATGTGACAGTACAGCCAGTGAACTTGCAGCCAGACGTATGGCTATGGATGCCGCTACAAGTAATGCAGAAGAAATGATCGATAAATTAAATCTGTATTACAACAGGGCACGACAGGCCAGCATCACGCAGGAAATCACGGAGATCGTTGCAGGTGCGGAAGGGCTTTAGATTAGCATAGGAGACTTAAAACATGAGTGAAAAACACATTGGCGAAGTAGTACAGGTCATCGGTCCGGTTCTGGATATCCGCTTTGCGCACGATGAACTTCCGGCTCTTCTCAATGCCATAGAAATAGAATCAAACGGCGCAAAGCTGACAGCCGAGGTTGCGCAGCAGATTGGTGATGATGTCGTAAGATGTATTGCCATGAACTCCACCGACGGTCTTGTCCGTGGGACGAAGGCAGTAGACACCGGAGGCCCGATCACAGTTCCGGTAGGAGAAGCCTGCCTGGGACGAGTATTTAATCTTCTTGGAGATCCGGTAGACAATCAGCCGGCTCCGGAAGCACAGGAAAGATGGTCTATCCATCGTCCGGCACCTTCTTATGAAGAACAGATGCCGGCAACAGAAATCCTGGAGACAGGTATCAAGGTCGTTGACCTGATCTGCCCGTATGCAAAAGGTGGTAAGATCGGTCTGTTTGGTGGTGCAGGTGTTGGAAAAACAGTTCTTATCATGGAACTGATCCACAATGTAGCAACAGCTCACGGCGGTCTGTCTGTATTTACAGGTGTTGGAGAACGTACCCGTGAGGGTAATGACCTTTATAACGAGATGAAAGAAAGTGGAGTTATCGACAAAACCGCACTGGTTTATGGTCAGATGAACGAGCCACCGGGAGCACGTATGCGTGTTGGTCTTTCTGGTCTTACTATGGCGGAATACTTCCGTGATGAGAAAAATCAGGACGTGCTTCTCTTTATTGACAATATTTTCCGTTTCACCCAGGCTGGTTCCGAGGTATCCGCACTTCTTGGACGTATGCCGTCCGCAGTAGGATATCAGCCGACTCTGGCAACTGAAATGGGTAACTTACAGGAGCGAATCACTTCTACAAGAAAGGGTTCTATCACATCCGTACAGGCCGTTTATGTACCTGCCGATGACCTTACAGACCCTGCTCCGGCAACAACTTTCTCACATTTGGATGCTACGACAGTACTTTCCCGTGAGATCTCCAGCCAGGGTATTTACCCGGCAGTAGATCCACTGGATTCCACAAGCCGTATCCTCTCACCGGAGATCGTTGGAACAGAGCACTACGAGATCGCAAGATCTGTTCAGCGTGTACTTCAGCGTTACAAAGAACTTCAGGATATCATCGCTATCATGGGTATGGATGAGCTTTCTGAAGAAGATAAACGTACTGTAAACCGTGCACGTAAGGTACAGAGATATCTGTCTCAGAGCTTCTCCGTTGCAGAGCAGTTTACAGGTATGCCTGGTAAATATGTTCCGCTGAAAGAAACTTTAAGAGGATTCAAGATGATTCTTGAAGGCGAATGCGATGACATTCCGGAGAGCTGCTTCCTGTTTGCCGGCACTATTGATGAAGTATTTGAAAAAGCTAAGAATATGTAAAGGAGGTGTCGTATGAATACCTTCCCTTTACGAATCGGAACACCGGACGGACTGCTTTTTGAAGGCAATGTAGAGCGTGTGGTCTGCAGAAGTGTTGGCGGTGATATTGCAATTCTTGCAAGACACTGCAATTTCTGTACAGCGCTTGGCATGGGTGAAGCCAGTATCGTTTTGGAGGACGGGACCAGACGGACAGCAGCCTGCATCGGCGGAATGCTTTCTGTTATGAATGGGACCTGTCGTCTGCTTGCAACTACCTGGGAGTGGAAAGAGGACATTGACGAAGAACGCGCCCAGAATGCAAAGAAACGTGCTGAAGAAATGATTGCAAAAGGCGGTCTTACCGACCGTGAGTACAAGATGGCATCTGCAAAACTGCAGAGAGCTCTGGTACGACTGAGTGTAAAAGAATAATTTCAGGGAGCGATGTTGGAATGAGCATCGCTCCTTTTTTAGATACACCTCAAAAGATATATTTACGGATTTAATATAAAGTGCTATGATGTGTTTCACTATCATACTGTTGGTTCAAGATGAACGCAGGAAAGAAGGAGTGGGATTTTATGAAATCTACAACAGTAGAAGGCAGAGCAAAGACGAAGAATGGTGTTACCAGACTGGTTTTTTCTGCAATATGCATTTTGTTGGAAGCGATATTTATTATTTTGCTTTTTACCAGGCTTAACAGATATGCAGAGGCAGTTAACCTGCTGACCAGAGTTGTGGGAGTGATCGTTATTTTGAACATGTATGCATCACCGGTCACTGCGACGATTAAAATGCCCTGGATTCTTCTGATTCTTATGTTTCCGATCATGGGTCTTGGACTGTACCTGCTGGTTGGTCTGAATGGCGGTACCGAAAAGATGAGGAGACGTTATCGGAAAATTGACGAACAGCTGTTGCCAATGCTTCCGGAGAACAAAGAAATTCAGGAAAAACTGCAGCATACGATACCGAGGGCTGGAAATATTTCTTCTTATATTCACAGGAATGCAAAGTATCCGGTATATCAGAATACGGATGTGACATATTTTAGCGAAGCTGTGAAGGGGCTGGAAGCACAGCTTGAAGAACTTGCAAAGGCAGAGCATTTTATTTTTATGGAATATCATGCGATTGAGGATGCGGAGGCCTGGCACAGAATCCAGCAGGTGCTGGAAGAAAGGGTAAAAGCAGGCGTAGAGGTTCGAGTATTCTATGATGACATGGGTTCCATTGGCTTTATTAACACAGATTTTATCAAAAAAATGGAAGCAGTCGGAATCCGCTGCCGTGTGTTTAATCCATTTATGCCAGGCTTGAATCTCTTTCTGAATAACCGAGATCATCGTAAGATCACAGTGATTGATGGTAAGGTTGGATTTACCGGAGGCTATAACCTTGCGAATGAATATTTCAATCTGACACATCCTTATGGACAATGGAAAGATACAGGTATCCGTCTGGAGGGCGATGCAGTTCGTTCACTGACAGTCACATTTCTGGAGATGTGGAATGCAGTCAGTGAGAAAGATAAAAATGATACAGATTTTGCACAGTTTCTTCCGGAATATGCATACGAGGCACAGCAGACCGGCTTTGTACAGCCGTATGCCGACAGCCCTCTGGATAACGAACAAGTGGGGGAAGAGGTTTATATCAGTATGGTGAATAAAGCGGAAAAATACTGCTGGTTTATGACACCATATCTGATCATCACAGATGAGATGACACATGCACTGACTCTTGCAGCCAAGCGAGGAGTAGACGTACGGATCATTACACCGGGTATTCCGGACAAGAAACCAATCTACAGTGTAACACGATCTTTTTACCATGGACTGGTTAAGGACGGTGTTCGTGTTTATGAATGGACTCCAGGATTCTGCCACGCAAAAATGAGCGTTGCAGATGACTGTATGGCAACCTGTGGTACCATCAATCTGGACTACAGAAGCCTTTATCATCACTTTGAAAATGGCTGTTTTATGGCAGAGTGTGATGCAGTTCTGGATATCCGAAATGACCTGCAGGAAACGATGAAAGAATGTCGTGAAGTCACCGAAAAATACCGCACAGGACGCAGTGCATACCTTCGTCTGGGACAGCTGTTTATGAGACTGTTTGCCGGGTTATTATAAGGTGCAGATATGCGGTTAGCATTGACTCACAAGGGTCAGATAAAGTAGAATATAGATAGTCAAAATGAAAATAAAACAGACTCTGACGGCAAGGAAATCTCCGAGCGGGAATAGTTGTTGATGTGAAATTTACAGGACTTCTCTACCCTGACGGCGGAGGAGTCCTTTTGTTTTATAATTAATATGGGAGGGTATTTACGAATGTTGAAAGTAGCAATTTACGGAAAGGGCGGTATTGGGAAATCTACCGTGACGTCCAACCTGGCGGCAGCTTTTGCTTCCATGGGTAAGAAGGTCATCCAGATTGGCTGTGACCCGAAAGCAGATTCTACGATTAATCTGCTCGGTGGTGAACCGCTTCGTCCGGTGATGAATTATATGCGTGAAGAAGATGAGGAACCGGAGACACTGGAGGATATTTCAAGAGAAGGCTTCGGAGGAGTTCTTTGCATAGAAACAGGAGGTCCGACACCTGGTCTTGGCTGTGCAGGAAGAGGAATAATTGCAACATTTCAGTTGCTTGAGGATTTAAGATTATTCGAAACCTACAAGCCGGATGTCGTGCTCTACGACGTGCTGGGAGATGTGGTCTGCGGTGGATTTGCAGCACCAATCCGTGAGGGGTATGCGGAAAAAGTTCTCATCGTGACCTCAGGAGAGAAGATGGCTCTGTATGCGGCAAATAACATTTCCAGTGCCGTGCGGAATTTTGAAGACAGAAGTTATGCACGGATTTTCGGGATCGTGCTGAATCATCGAAATGTAGAAAATGAGACGGAAAAAGTACAGGCATTTGCCGAGAAGAGCAATATCCCGATTGTAGGGGAAATACCAAGAAGTGATGAAATAATCCGTTGGGAAGACCAGGGAAAAACAGTGATTGAGGGAGATGCGGAGTCCGAGATCAGTCGAAGATTTTTTGACCTGGCAGAAATGCTTTTGAAAGCTGAGGAAAAAGAATGAGCAGAGCCTATTATTGTACAGTAAAAGAACTGAATGAACGTGGAAAAGATAATATTCCTGATCAGTTTAAATCAAACATGCATCTGATCTACAGTTCTCCGGCAACACTTGCCTTCAACTCTCCGGGAGCGGAAGGTTTCGGAGTAAAAAGAGCCGGACTTGCTGTTCCGGATTCGATCATGCTGATCGTGGCACCAGGCTGCTGCGGCCGAAATACATCGCTGATCAGTTCCATGCGGGAATATGACAATCGATTTTTTTATCTGATGATGGATGAGACAGATATTGTGACGGGGCGTCATCTGAAAAAAATACCGAAGGCAGTGGCGGAAATCTGTGAAGGTCTTGAGAAGAAACCATCCGTTGTAATGATCTGTATTACCTGTGTGGATGCACTTCTTGGCACAGATATGGAGCGTGTTTGCCGTAAGGCAGAGGAAAAAGCAGGACTTCCAGTGCGGCCATGTTATATGTATGCACTGACCAGGGAAGGGCGAAAACCACCGATGGTACATGTTAGACAGTCCTTGTATTCCCTTCTTGAACCAGCGAAGAAAAAAGGGAATGTAGTCAATCTCCTGGGATTTTTCTCACCACTTGTGGATGACTGTGAGCTGTATGATCTGCTTCACAGTGCAGGAATCAGGACAATCCATGAGATATCCAGATGTAAAGATTTTGAAGAATATAAAACGATGTCAGAGGCGAATTTCAACCTGGTTCTGCACCAGGAATCACGTTTTGCAGCAGAGGATTTTAATGACAGATTAAACATTCCGTTCATTGAACTTCGGCGTTTGTATCAGACGGATAAGATACAGAATCAGTACCAGGCTTTAGCATCAGTACTGGGCGTTTCGTTTGAGCTGGAAGAGTATCGGAAGGCAGCGGAACAGGCAGTGGAGGACTTCCGTAAAGTATGTCCGGATGCATCTTTTGCAGTCGGGGAATGCATGAACGGAGATCCATTTGAGCTGGCACTGGCGCTTCTGAAATATGGGTTTAAGGTACCGGAAATATACGGAACGATCACAGTGGAGAACTTTGTATACATGAAACAGCTGGCACTTTTAAGTCCGGAAACGAGGGTCTTCTCTAATATGGAGCCGACCATGATCTACTACGATCCGGCACAGAGTAGCGTGAATATTACGATAGGAAAGGATGCTCTTTACTATCATCAGGACTGTCCTGGACTGATGTGGAACCAGGATGAGCAGCCGTATGGATTTGCAGGGGTGAGACGGCTGTTTGAGGCACTTGGAGAATGCCTTGAAAAGAAATAAATTTTTGTTATTTCACTGAGAGGTGTTAAAGAGAATAACGTTTCACATAAAAAATAATATGTGTCAGTTTTGATTCATCGGGATATCATAAAGTAAAATAAATACAGATTTCAACAAAATTAAAACGGACTAACCAACGGGTATTCAATAAAAGAGTTACTTGAATGTCCTTCGAGGGTTGAATTTTATAAGAGGTAAAAAAATGCAGTTAAAGAGTACAACAGATTATGCAATCAGAATTGTGTATTACCTGGCTTTGCACAAAGAGATTATTACAGCAGCGGAATTATCATGGGCATTAAAAATCCCAGAAAGCTATATTCCCAAAATTACAAAAAAATTAAAAGAAGCAAATATAATTATAGCCTGTGGCGGGATAAAAGGTGGATATTTACTTTCCAGAGACCCGGAAGATATTTCACTGTTTGATATAATAGCTTCAACAGAAGTAACTATGAAAATAAATCGCTGTCTGGAAGAAGATGGATTTTGTTCCAGAAATGCCACGGATTATTGCAGGGTTCATAAAAAGTTTTTAAAAGTACAAAAGATATATGAGGATTCGTTACGAGAGATTACGGTTGCAGCTATGATATAAAAATAAATCCGAAATTGACAGTAGAGAAACTCGAGAATAATTTCAAAATTGTTTCTTTTGAGATACTTTGTTGTGTTTCAATTGTCTTAATGATATTATCTTCTCAAGAGGGAACAATAATGCAAAACACTATAGCTATAATTGCGGTAAATAGTTATGTCATTAAAAAAATCAGGAGGTAATGATGAGAGGACTGTATTCATCCAAAACAGAAATCAGACACAAAATTTTTACAGAGATTGCCAGAATGGCATATGAAGGTGACGATCCGAAGGAGATTGAGGAACTTCCGTATAAGATCATCCCGGGAGAAGTCGCTTCTTACCGCAACAGTATTTTTCTTGAAAGAGCAGTAGTAGGTGAGCGACTTCGTGTGGCTATGGGAATGTCGTTAAGACCGGTTACAGAGCATGCATCACTTTCCAAAGGCATTGAGGCGAGTGTTATCGAAGAGAAATACTATGAACCGCCGCTTATCAATGTGATTAAGTTCGCATGTAATGCCTGTCCGGAAAAGAGAGTAATGATCACGGAAGGCTGTCAGGGCTGTTTGGAGCATCCATGCGTCGAGGTCTGTCCTAAGAAAGCAGTACACATGGAAAATGGTCGTTCACATATCGATGAGTCACTGTGTATCAAATGTGGAAAATGTCTCGATGCCTGTCCGTATAATGCGATCATTAAGCAGGAACGTCCGTGTACAAAGGCCTGTGGAATGAATGCCATTGGTTCTGATGAGTACGGAAGAGCCGAGATCGACCAGGATAAATGTGTATCCTGCGGACAGTGTCTTGTAAGCTGTCCATTCAGTGCAATCGTTGATAAGGGTCAGATTTTCCAGACGATCATGGCGATCAAGAGTGAGACTCCGGTCTATGCAATCCTTGCACCGGCGATCGCAGGGCAGTTTGAAGGCCTGGAAAACACAAAGATCCGTGGCGCTTTTCAGGCACTTGGATTTACGGATGTCAGAGAGGTTGCGATCGGAGCGGATCTCTGTACGATCGAAGAGGCCAAGGATTTCCTGAAGGAAGTTCCTGAAGAACTCCCATTTATGGCCACATCCTGCTGTCCGTCCTGGTCCATGATGGCGAAGAAGCTTTTCCCGGAGCAGGCAAAATGTATCTCAATGGCGCTGACTCCAATGGTTCTGACTGCAAGACTGATCAAACAGAAAGAGCCTGACTGTAAGATCGTTTTTGTGGGACCATGTGCAGCCAAGAAGCTGGAAGCAAGCCGTAAGACTATCCGAAGCTATGTGGATTTTGTGCTGACATTTGAGGAAGTTGCGGGAATGTTTGATGCGAAAGGCGTGGACTGGAAGGATATTCCGGAAGGAGACCCACTTTTCCGTGCAAGTGCAGATGGCCGTGGTTTTGCTGTAAGCGGAGGTGTGGCACAGGCAGTTGTGCATGCTGTAAAGAGAATCGATCCCGACCGAGAAGTGAAAGTTATGAATGCAGAGGGACTTCAGAACTGTAAGAAGATGCTTCAGATGGCCAAGCTTGGCAAGTACAATGGTTATCTTCTTGAGGGAATGGCCTGTCCGGGAGGCTGTGTAGCCGGAGCCGGTACGATTCAGACCATCAAGAAAGCCTCTACAGCATTAGAGAAAATGAAAAAAGAGGCAGCATTTGAGGAAGCCTCAGATTCAAAATATCAGTCCAGACTGGAAAGTCTGGAGAAACTGGATCTGGAGTAAGGATGTTTTTTCTGCCTGTTAGCGTTGACTGACTACACGGCAGTGGAGTAAAATAAACGTATCAGCAAACAGGACGAATGTTTCTACCTGAATGCGGATACACAGATACGTTCATAATTATATCAGATGTGAAATACAAAGAACAGACTCTGATGGCGAGGAAAGATTAATGTACAGGACCGGACAGGTCAATACAGATCCGAGCAGGAATAGTTGTTATCATGATTTTTAGAGGACTTCTCTACCCTGACGGTGGAGGAGTCTTTTTGTGTAAGAGGAATATGTCTGCTGAAGCAGACTGCATCTGGCGCGTAAAGCGTAGCAAGTCCCTCAAAGCTTGAGGGATTCAGGGAGTTTGAAGCGGACTTGTCCGCTTTGTTCCGTATTATAAGTTCCTGTGAACAGAAATGATTATTCTGCGGGGATTTGTCAAAATGATTTAATATTGGGGGAAATTACAATGAGAGGACTTCGTAAATATCTGACACCGTTTGCACCGGATCAGTCAGGTGCAGTATCCGTGTTTTTTGAACTGGGAGGCATTGTGGTGATCTGCGATGCCGGAGGATGTACAGGTAATGTCTGTGGCTTTGATGAGCCGCGGTGGTTTGAACAGAAAAGTGCTATTTTCAGCGCAGGTCTCAGGGATATGGATGCCATTCTGGGACGTGATGACCGACTGGTCGCAAAGCTTGCAGATGCAGCGCAGAAAGTGGATGCGACTTTTGCGGCCGTGATTGGAACGCCGGTTCCAGCCGTGATTGCGACGGACTATCTTGCACTCAAACGCATGACAGAGAAGAAAATAAATCTTCCGATCATGACTGTAGATACAGATGGGATGGAGCTTTATGATAAGGGAGAGGAGAAGGCGTTTCTGGAACTCTTTAAGACTTTTGCGACAGAAAAATATCCGGTGGATGAGCAGAAAGTGGGAATCCTCGGAATGACACCGCAGGATGTCAGCGACCTCGATGCGGCAGACAAAATCCGCAGGTTATTTAATCAGAAATACGATCAGCAGGCTGTATGTTATTGCATGGGAGATGCTCTTGAAGCGGTGAAAAAAGCTTCCTCAGTAAGTAAAAATATCGTTGTTTCGGCGGCTGCGCTCGCGACAGCACAATATCTTGAAAAAACGTTCGGAACACCGTTTGAGATCAGATATCCTTTGGTGGAAGAACTGCTTCCGGATATAGATTATACGAATAAAAAAGTTCTGGTTGTACACCAGCAGGTGATTGCTGATTCCATTCGCAGGGAACTGAAAAACAGAGGTGCAGAATCTGTTCAGACGGCAGGCTGGTTCATGATGAAAAAAGAACTTCTGGAGGATGGAGATATATCACTCCGAGATGAAGAAGACTATATAGAACTGGTGCGAGAAGGAGAGTTTGACATTATTTTTGCAGACGGATGCATGGAGCGGATGGTTCCGGAATTTAAAGGAATATTTGTGAATACAAGGCATTTCGCGGTATCAGGGAAGTTGATTGGGAAATAAAGCCAGCTGCTTGCAGGTAAACAATTATAAATAAAAAATTCTGCTTCATCTATGGAATAATGTGGCAGATTGGAGAAGATTATGAGTGAAGAGATCACCAGACAGATTCGTGTCTACGGAATTGTGCAGGGTGTCGGTTTTCGGCCGACAGTCAGTCGACATGCAGTTGCTCGTGGGATTCGCGGCAATGTCTGTAATAAAGGACCTTATGTAGAAATCTATGCACAGGGAAGCACAGAGGCAGTGGAAGGATTTATCTCAGATATCCAGAATCGTCCACCGAAAAGAGCTGCAATCCTGAAGATAAATGTGGAAAACGTAGAAAATCCAGAGAGTTATACACAGTTTGATATTATCGAAAGTGAGAAGACAAAAGGAGAGATTTTTGTTTCACCGGACATAGCAATCTGCGAGGAATGTAAAGAGGAAATGTTTGATCCGAAGAATCGGAGATACCTGCATCCTTTTATCAATTGTACCTGCTGTGGACCAAGGCTGACGATATTGGATTTGCTTCCTTATGACCGTGAGCGGACCAGTATGAAAGAGTTTCCGATGTGCCCGGATTGTGCAGAAGAATACAATGATCCGGCGACCAGAAGATACGATGCACAGCCTGTCTGTTGTAATGAATGTGGACCGGAAGTATACCTGATCGGACGGGATGAGCGAGGCAAAGATGCAATCACCTATGCCAGAAAGACGATTTCGAATGGTGGCATTGTTGCTATCAAAGGAATCGGAGGCTTTCATCTCTGTTGTGATGCTTCCAATGAAACAGCAGTCAGCAGACTCCGACAGCTGAAACGAAGACCGATGAAGCCTTTTGCGGTGATGGCAAAGAATCTGGAAACCGTCACAAAAGAATGTAAAGTAACAGAAGAACAGAAGAAAATTCTGGATGGTCATCAGAAGCCGATCCTGCTTCTGGATAAAAGAAAAGATGCGTCAATTCTCTGTCCATCCGTGGCACCGGGAAATCCAAAGGTTGGTGTGATGCTGCCATATGCCCCGGTTCAGCTCTTGATTTTTCAGTATGATGACGGGATAGAAATGCCGGAATTTCTGGTGATGACCAGTGGCAATACTTCCGGTGCACCGATTTGTCGGGATGATCAGGAGGCAGAGGCAGAATTATCTGGATTTTGTGACTGTATGTTGTCTCATGACCGCAAGATTCGTATCCGTGCGGATGATTCTGTGATGGATTTTTATGAAAATAAACCATACATGATCCGCCGTTCCAGAGGGTATGCACCACTTCCATTTATGGTTTCTGCACCATATCAGGGACATGTGCTTGCAATTGGTGGAGAACTCAAAAATTCCTTCTGTATCGGTGTGGATAATCGTTTTTATCCGTCACCGTATGTCGGTGATCTGGAAGATATCAGAACGGTAAAAGCACTTCGTGAGACGGTTGGACGACTGGAAACTCTTCTGGAAGCAGAACCGGAAATCGTGTGCTGTGATATGCATCCGCGGTATAATTCCGTGATGGTAGCAGAAGAATTTGGTCTTCCGGTACTCAAAGTACAACACCATTATGCGCATGTTTTATCCTGCATGGCAGAGAATGACTGTGCGGATCAGGTCATTGGAGTATCGTTTGATGGCACCGGATATGGAACTGACGGAACAATCTGGGGAGGCGAAATCCTCCTGTCAGATCTGAATGGATTTGAAAGAGTTGGAAGTATCATGCCGTTTTTACAGGTTGGCGGAGATACTTCTTCAAAAGAAGGCTGGAGGATCGCCGTTTCGTTGATCTATGGAATGACTGGTGATAGAGAGAAAGCTGCCGGGATCATAAATAAATTAGAACTCTGTACTGAGCAGGAAGCAAAGGTGCAGTTTACCATGGCAGACAGAAAAATCAATGCTGTAATGTCAACCAGTGCAGGAAGGCTTTTTGACGGGGTGAGTGCAATACTTGGAATCCGAAAAAAGTCTACATTTGAAGGCGAAGCTTCCATGGCATTGGAGTTTGCAGCAGAAGAATACAGAGAAAGAAAGCAGACTGAAATATCAGAAGATAAGAAGAGTTTATGGAACGATACACAGGCTGAAATTGATGAAACAGAATGTCATGAGATATTTTCCGACAAAGAGAAAAGTATGGCTGACAGGTTATTGCTCGATACTGAGAATCTTGTCAAAACCATTCTGAATCGTCGTTTAAATGGAGAAGAATCAGGCAGACTGGCATACTTTTTTCATGAGGAATTAGCCCGTCAGATTACAGAGGCGTGTATAAAAATCAGAGAGCAGAGCGGATGCAATAAAGCTGCACTGAGCGGCGGTGTTTTTCAGAATCGACTGCTCCTGGAACTGACAGATCATATGTTAAAGGATAGAGGATTTGACGTGCTGAAGCATCAGCTTGTTCCGCCAAATGATGGTGGAATTGCACTTGGACAGGCAGTATATGCAATGGCATATCTTTACCGAAAAGTACGGAATAAATGACCAGTAAACCAAATTAGATAAGTTCGTTGCTTCAGATGCAGAAAGCAGTGGGACTTGCATTTATATAGAATCAGGGAGGTATTTACATGTGTGTAGGATTATCAGCTAAAGTAGTAAAAATCAGTGAAGGAACAGCAGTTGTAGATGCAGGCGGAGCAAAAAGAGAGGTGTCCGCTCAGCTTCTTGAAGATTTGGAACCAGGTGATTATGTGATGGTTCATGCCGGGGTGGCAATTGCAAAGATTACAGATGAAGATGAGGACGAAACAGATCAGCTGATGGAGGAGTTGCTGTAATGGGAGAAGAGAAAAAAAGAACAGCGCGTGAGATCATTGAGAATTATGACGGCCCGTCAGTCCGTATTATGGAAGTATGTGGAACACATACGCATGAAATCTTCCGATTGGGAATCCGCAAACTCCTTCCGCCGCAGGTGGAACTGATCTCCGGTCCAGGGTGTCCGGTCTGTGTAACACCGGTCGGATTTATTGATGAAGCAGTGTGGCTTGCATTGGAAAAAGGAGTGACAATCTGCACTTTTGGAGACCTGGTGCGTGTGCCGGGAACAGATATGAGCCTTGCAGGTGCAAGAGAAAAAGGCGCAAAGATCCGTATTGTATATTCACCGGCAGATGCTGAAAAATATGCACTTGAACATCCAGAAGAGCAGGTTGTTTTCCTTTCAGTTGGATTTGAAACGACAACTCCGGCAGAGTGTCTTTCAGTAAAGCAGGCAAAGAAAGACGGCCTTGAAAACTACTCTCTTTTGATGGCAAACAAGACGATGCCGCAGGCTTATGAGGCATTAAAGGGAAGCGCAGATGTCTTTTTATATCCGGGACATGTCAATGCCATCACAGGAACAGAGCTTTGCGAGAGTCTGGTAAATGAGGGAGTAAGTGGAGTGGTTGCAGGCTTTACTGCAAAAGAACTGCTCACGGCGCTGGCTGTTTCATTGGTTAAATTTCAGGAGGGGAAACCATTTTTCGTAAACTGTTATCCAAGAGTTGTAAAGGCGGAAGGAAGCAGAGAAGCACAGCTTCTTACAGATGAAATGACAGAAGCCTGCGACAGTGAATGGAGAGGATTGGGAGTGATCCCAAAGTCGGGAGTGCAGCTTAAAGAAGAATGGAATTCCTTTGACGCAAGGAAAAAATACAGCATTCCGCCAATCCAGGGAAAGGCAAATCCGGCATGCAGATGCGGAGATGTTCTGCAGGGAAAATGTAAACCATCTGACTGTAAAGTGTTTGGTAAAGTATGTACCCCACAGCATCCGGTAGGAGCCTGCATGGTTTCAAATGAGGGGGCCTGTTCCGCATACTACGCGTATGGAGACAGTAAATGATATAGGATTACGAGAGTCATGAGGGCATAAAGTGATCTTCAGATAGAATAATATTTAGCGAGAAGAGAGGATAAAAAATCTTATGAGCGGCTTAAAAGATAAAACAGTAACTATGGCACATGGTGCCGGTGGTCGTCAGACTTCTGAACTGATCGATCAGATTTTTGCAGCACATTTTGCCAATCCGGATCTGACTGCAGATGATGCAGCAGTACTGATTCCACCGGCAGGAAAAATGGCAGTTTCCACAGATGGATTTATTGTTTCACCGGCATTCTTTCCGGGAGGAAATATTGGAAAACTCTCTATCTGCGGAACAGTTAACGACCTAGCGTGTATGGGGGCAAAACCACTGTACCTTACCTGTGCATTTGTGATTGAAGAGGGATTTCCGATGGAAAAACTGGAAGAAATTGCAGCTGCAATGGAAAAAACTGCGGCAGAGGCAGGTGTACATATTGTATCAGGTGACACCAAGGTGGCAGGAAAAGGACAGGTTGACGGAGTATTTATTACAACTACCGGAATGGGACAGATTGAAGACGGGGTAAATGTAGGTGGAACCCTTGCTCAACCGGGAGATGCGGTTATCGTGACCGGCGATGTGGGAAGACATGGTTGCACCATTCTTCTTGCGAGAGAAGATTTTGGAATTGAAGCTGATGTCACAAGCGACTGTGCACCGCTCTGGAATACGGTGGAAGCAGTAATGAATGCGACACATGATCTCCACGTGATCCGAGATGCTACCAGAGGCGGAGTAGGTACTGTCCTCTACGAAATTGCCGAACAAAGCAACGTAGGAATCCGTCTCAATGCAGCAGCTGTTCCGGTAGCTCCGGAAGTCAAGGGAGTCTGCGGAATGCTTGGACTCGAGCCGCTCTATCTGGCATGTGAAGGCCGTATGGTGATCATGGCACCGAAAGACGAAGCCGATAAGATCGTTGAAACTCTTCGCCAGTGCCCGTATTCCAAAGATGCAGCCATCATAGGTGAAGTAACGTCAGACCAGCCTGGCAAGGTAGTCATGACCACCGAGATCGGAACGCAGGCGCTCCTTCCACAGCCTGGCGGAGAGTTACTTCCACGTATCTGTTGATATGACTGTTTTAAATAAGACTGAACTGTAGTTTGAACAGTCGTAAGAATCAGGTATTTGGCGAAATAGAGACTGAAAAGATTCTAAATTGCACCGAGAAATTAGATTGACCTGCTCGAGTAAAAAAACTGGATTGAACTGACGTTAAACGGAGATTTCGTCGAGAGTTATGTGCTAGCTGCTGTCACCGAGCGCACTGTCTGAGGCGAAGCCGAGTTTGCGCGAATGACAGCAAATAAGCGCACGTAACGAACAGAAATCGCAGTGTGTCAGGAAACCAGTTTTTTATCTCAGAGCAGGAAACATCCTATTCCACTCATGCAGTGTACTATGTGATATACAGTTGCAAATAAACAACAGATTGAAGAATTGTGAATCAGGACAGGAGGTCTTGTATGGATACAAGAGTAGCAGTAATCTCCATTATTGTAGAGGACAGTGATTCCATCGAAACTCTCAACCAGCTTCTCTACGATGCCCGTGACTACATCATCGGCCGTATGGGCATTCCGTACCGTGAAAAAAAGATCAGCATCATCAGCATCGCAATTGATGCACCACAGGATATCATCAGCGCACTTTCCGGTAAAATCGGCCGCCTTAAAGGAGTATCGACTAAGACCGCATATTCCAATGTCATCACACATACGGAGGAAAACCATGATTAAAATCGCAGTATACGGCAAAGGTGGTATCGGCAAATCCACCACTGTTTCCAATATAGCAGTGGCTCTCGCAGAAAAAGGCCTTACAGTTATGCAGATTGGCTGTGATCCAAAGGCAGACTCCACAATTCAGTTGCGCCATGGTCAGGAGATGCGTACCGTACTTGAACTGTACAATGAAAAAAAACAGAATCTCAGACTGGAAGACATGACCATGACCGGATATCAGGGAGTTATCTGTGTTGAAGCAGGCGGACCGACACCAGGACTTGGCTGTGCAGGACGAGGTATCATTACAGCACTTGAAAAACTCAAAGAAACAGGAGCTTACGAGACCTATAAACCGGATATTGTTCTTTATGATGTGCTTGGTGATGTTGTCTGCGGCGGTTTTTCCATGCCAATGAGAAAAGGCTATGCAGATAAAGTGTTTATCATTACTTCAGGAGAAAACATGGCAATCCATGCCGGAGCCAACATTGCCATGGCAGTACAGAATTTCAAAAATCGCGGTTATGCGTCTCTGGGCGGGATTATTCTTAATCGGAGAAATGTAAAACGAGAAGAAGAGAAAGTACAGGAGCTTACTGATGACTTTGAAACAACGGTAGTCGGAAAACTCACCCGCAGTGAACTGGTTGCAGAAGCAGAAGAACAGGGCAGGACATTGATGGAATGCTATCCGGACAGTGAAATGGCAGAGGAATACCGGAGATTGGCAGAACAGATTCTTGATGTCTGTCGGGAGGACGGATTATGTTAAAACGAGTTGGTGGAGAGATAAACCCGGAAGGAGCCGTCACAACAATTGGTGAAGCGTCTTTTCCGGCACCGTTTTCAGCCGGACTGGAATTCAATTCACCCGCACACGGAAACTGGAATATTGTACATACTGGAATGTTAATGCCGGAAGCAAGACAGATTTATGTCTGTGCAGATAACTGTATGCGAGGTGTTGTTCTGACAGCAGCAGAAATGAATGCCGCAGATCGTTTTTCTTTCGTGATTGTAGAAGAAGAAAACCTTCTGAACGGTAATCTGGAAGATGTGACAATTGAAGGTGCAACGGATGTACTGAATAAACTGGAACAGAAACCAAAAGCAGTACTTCTTTTTACTGTATGTCTGCATCATTTTCTGGGATGCGATCTGGAACTTGTCTATGGAGAACTGGAAGCACGCTTTCCAGAAATTGAATTCGTACGTTGTTATATGGATCCGATCATGCAGAAACATGGGGCAACTCCGGATCAGAAACTGCGAAAAGCAATGTATGAACCACTCAGGATACAGGAGGCAGATGAAAAAACAGTCACACTGGTCGGAAGTGACTTTGTACTGGATGAAAACAGTGACATAAAACGTTTGTTGAAAAAATATGGTTATATTCTGAGAGAGCTTCCGGTATGTAAAAACTGGGAAGAATATCAGCAGCTTGGTAAAGCAGATTTTTTTATATCCTGTTATCCTCCGGCAAAATATGGCGCAGATATGCTGGCAGAACGTTTTGACAGAACAAATTTGTATCTGCCTGGAAGTTTTGATTACGAAGAGATTAAAGAAGAACTGAAAAATCTTATGAACATGTTATGTCTGAAACAGTATAAAAAAGAACTGCCTGATTCCAACTGCACTGAGATAAAATGTGAACACCACAGGACAACAGAAGAAACAGAGTCTTTTTTTGAACAGGAAATTGCCCTCTGTGAAAAATCTCTTGCGCATGCAAAATCCATTATTGGTGATACACCGGTTGTTCTGGATTATTTATTTCATCCAAGACCGCTCGGACTTGCAAAACTCCTTCTGGAGCATGGATTTCATGTAACGGAGGTCTATCTTGACAGCATCAGTCCGGAAGAGAAAAAAGTATTCGACTGGATGAAAATACATTATCCGGAACTGGAACTGAAAGCTACAATACACGCAAAAATGCGCGTTCTTCCACGAAAAACAGAGAGCAAAGTTCTGGCGATCGGACAGAAGGCAGCCTGGTTCAGTGGAAGCAGAAATTTCGTCAATATGGTGCAGGGTGGCGGACTCTGGGGATTTGACGGAATAAGAAAGACAGCAGAGCTGATGGAAGAAGCTTTTCTTGAAGAAAAAGATCCGGAGGAGCTGATCGTTCAAAAAGGATGGGGGTGTGAATGCTGCATATGAGACAGTCATACAAAATTATACCGGTTTATACGGCAGATGTTTCAGGAGTATGTTCTGCATTATATGAGCTTGGCGGAATGGTAGTCATGCATGACCCGTCCGGATGCAATTCTACATATAATACTCATGATGAGATTCGTTGGTATGACCAGGACAGCCTGATCTTTATTTCTGGTCTGAGTGAAATCGATGCAGTTATGGGAAATGATGCAAAATTTATCAATGATATTGAAGCGGCAGCGAAAGAACTGAAACCAAAGTTTATTGCACTTGCCGGCTCTCCGATACCGTTTATGAATGGAACAGACTTTCCGGCAATCGCGCAGGTGATCGAGACAGAGACAGGTATTCCGGCTTTTGCAGTTCCTACAAATGGAATGCATGATTATACGTATGGAGCCGGGCTTGCACTGGCAAAGATTGCGGAACGCTTTGTTGAAGAAAGACCAATCCGCCCCCACACGCTTAATATCCTCGGAGCAACACCACTGGATTTTGGCCCGCAGAAAAATGTGGAAGCCATGAAACAGAAGATTACGCAGTATGGATGGGAAGTACTTTCCACCTGGGCAATGGGAGATTCGCTCGAAACACTGAGTCGGGCAGGTGAAGCAGAAGTAAATCTGGTTGTATCGTCTGTGGGAATCCCCGCGGCAAAAATTCTTGAAGAGAAATTTGGCACACCGTATGTGATTGGTACACCGATTGGAGAATTTACAGAGGTGCTTGTGCAGGAATTAAATGAAGTAACAAAGAACAGAAATACACAGGAAAAACTAACATCGGATGAAAATAAAGTTCCATATTTAAAAGAACGATTACAGGGACCGGCAGAGATCACCGTGATCGGTGAGGCTGTGACGATGGGATCGCTGGCGGCGGCGATTGAAAAAAAATATCACAAAGCGGTCAGAGTGATCTGTCCACTGGAGACACACGAGGGATTGCTTGGTGAAAATGACAGAGTAAGCAGAGGAGAGGAAGAAATCGAGAATCTTCTGAAAAAAACGGAGATTATTGTGGCAGATCCTCTTTATCGTCCAATCTGTCCGAAAGACAGTCGTTTCTATGAACTTCCGCATATTGCTTTTTCAGGACGTATCTTCCTGAAAAAACTGAAACAGGAGAATTCGATGTTCCTCGAATTCTTGTCTGAAACTTTTCTATAAAAAGTTGCTCTGCGTTAAAAGTGGTGCTATACTACTTCTGAATGTGGGAAAATCCCATATAATATTTATATTGAAGGAAGAAAAAAGAAATGAGGTTAGACAGAGCAAAAACAATTTTCGAGCTTTCCAGAAATGATATAAAAGCAAAATATTCAAATTCATTACTGGGAATTATCTGGGCATTTGTAATGCCCCTGATCACAATTCTGGTATTCTGGTATGTCTTTCAGCTTGGATTTAAGAATCTCCCGGTTGGAAATGCACCATACATTCTGTGGTTTTCAGCAGCATATATCCCGTGGATATTTTTTACAGATGTTCTTACCAGCGGATGCAATTGTCTGGTAGAATATAGCTTTCTGGTTAAAAAAATCAAATTTGATGTCAGTATCATTCCGGTTATCAAACTGATATCAGCATTATTTGTACATATCTTTTTTATAGTGTTCATTATGATCATGTGCCTGGTTTACGGGTATGAGCTGAGCATTTTTAACATTCAGGCACTATACTACACTTTTGCAACAGGAGTTCTTACGCTGGGGCTCAGCTGGTTGTTGTCGGCAGTGACTGTATTTTTCAAAGATATGACATCACTGGTAAATGTATGCGTACAGATTGGATTCTGGGTTACTCCGATTCTGTGGAATGAAGATACAATGGTAAATGAGAGTGTAAAGCATGCGCTGATGCTGAATCCAATGCATTATATTGTGAATGGATACAGAAACAGCTTCATATTTAAAAAATGGTTTTGGGAAACACCACAGGAAACAATCTATTTTTGGGTGATAACTCTGTTGATTCTTGTTATTGGAAGAATTGTATTCAAAAGATTAAAGCCATTTTTTGCAGACGAGGTATAAAGAGTAATGAGTTCAGTTGTAGAAGTAATGAATATACGAAAAAAATATCCTCTCTACGAAAAAAAGAGAGATAAAATCCGAGAAGCATTTTCTGTGACAGGAAGAAAATACCACAAAGATTTTGAGGCATTAAAAGGAATTTCATTTTCTGTAGAAAAGGGAGAATGTGTCGGAATTATTGGATTAAACGGTTCAGGAAAATCGACACTTCTTAAAATATTAACAGGAGTCGTACAGCCAACAGCAGGTGAGATCAGAACAAATGGAAAGATTGCGGCTCTTCTGGAGCTTGGAGCAGGTTTCAATCCAGAATATACAGGAATGGAAAATATATATCTGAATACGCTGCTGATGGGCTACACAAGAGCACAGACAGAAGAAAAAATACCGGAAATACTGGAATTTGCAGATATTGGAGATTTTATCAATCAGCCGGTCAAAATTTATTCGTCTGGTATGTTTGTGCGTCTGGCATTTGCAATTGCAATTACCGTTGATCCGGATATCCTGATCATAGATGAGGCATTAAGCGTTGGAGATGTATTCTTTCAGCAGAAATGTTATAACAAAATTCGTGAATTTTCAAAAAAATCAACAGTTCTGATCGTATCACATGATCTGAATTCTATCACCAAGTTCTGCAAAAGAATCCTGGTCATGAATAACGGAGTACTGATTTATGACGGAAATGCAAAAGATGCGGTAACAGAATACTATAAAGTAAAACAGGGAAGTATACTGGGACAGAGCGTAAGAAAGCAGATCGAAGGAGTCTACGAGCTGGAAGTAAAGGACAAATTTATTAAGCCTGAAATCGAGCAGTACTCAGGAAAGATGGACGCAAAAATTGCTAGCTATTATTATCAGGTTGAGGAAACTCCGTTTGGGGAATACTGCGAAGCAGAAAAGACCATCTTTGTAAGAATGCTGGTTCAGACAGATCGTAAGATTGAAAGTGCAATTATTGGCTATCAGGTAAGAGATAAGTTTGGTAATGAAACTTTCGGCGAGACATCAATGACTTCCGGAAACGGAAGTGTAGAGATTGAACCGGGAGAAAGTATTATTTCATTCCAGTTTGTATGGCCGGAAGTAAGAGAAGGCGATTATTTTATCACACTGGGAATCGGGGAAGGTTTTGAGGTATTAAATCAGGTAGAGCAGTGCTGGATCAATCAGGCAATTCACATTGTAAACACCACACACAACAAACTGATATACGGTGTGTTTAATAATACAATGGAAAATTTCAGAATAGACAGGATATAAGCGATGGAAGACATGAAATGGATATATCACTCACCGGAATTTGAGTGTGATACATATAATTTGGAAATGATGAAGTACTCACCATGGTCCGGGCACAGATTATTTGCATATGATTATATCTGTAACTGGAAGCCTGCGTGTATAGTGGAACTTGGAAGCTATTATGGATGTTCGGCGTTTTCTTTTCTGCAGGCTTTGAAGGATAAGAATATGCAGAGCTCTTTCTGGGCGGTCGACACATGGGAAGGTGACAGCTTTACAGAGAATGATTATAAAGAAAATATCTATCTGGCATATAAAAATATACAGGACAGCTGTTTTGCAGAGCAGAATGCAGAGATGCTTCGAATGACTTTTGATGAGGCTTATGAGAAATTTGAAGATCATACGATAGATCTGCTTCATATTGATGGTTCTCATAATTATGAAGATGTAAAGCATGATTTCTTCAAATGGAAAGACAGAGTCAGACAGGATGGAACGGTTTTCTTTCATGATATTGGAGAGGACGATCTTTATGGTAAAAAAATGGGATCGCATATCTTCTGGGAAGAACTGAAGAAGGAGTACCCGTATACTCTTGAATTTCCATTCAGCTTCGGATTGGGAATTTTATTTTTTGACAGGAACAGATTTGAAGCATTCAGAAAGGCAGTCGATTTTGCATATTATCAGAGCAAGGCAAATATGGCGGCTGCAGAGTTTAAAGATACACTGCGTAAAGACTTTTTTAAACTGAGAGACCAGAAGAAATATATTGAGTCATTAAAGGAACAGGAAGAAATCAGTCAGCAGCATCTGCACAGATATGAGACGAATACAGTACAGAAGGATCAGTATATTCTGGAACTTCAGGAAAAAAATAAAGAACTGACAGAAACCTGCAAAAATCTTTTCTCAGAAATGAAAAAGAGCAGCAGTCAGTACGAAGAGAATCTCAAAGAATATCAGAAGGGCGTAGATGAAAAAGAGGCCTACATAAAAGAACTTCTTGAAACAATAAAGAAATATACAGATACAGATAATGAAAAAACAGAGTATATAGAGGAACTCTGCAGTACAATTGAAAAGTATCAGAAAAATACAGAAGGTAAAGACAGTTATATTGAAGAACTGAAAAAAAATCTTCTGGATTATCAGGGAACTGTACAGGAAAAGGACAGTTATATCAGTGAGCTGGAATCAGAAAAGAAGATGCTGACTGATAAATGTTCAGAGGTATATGAGCAGCAGCAGAAAAATAATGCAGAATATGAAAAAAACATAGCATTATTTAAGAAAGACGCAGAAGGAAAAGATGCCTATATTAAAGAACTGCAGGATACCATACACAAATATGAAAAGACAGTCGATGGAAAAGAGAAATACATTGAAGAAATCCAGGCATTGATTCAGAAATATAAAGAAGTCGTGACAGAAAAGGATGAATATATAACATCTCTGAATGAAACGATAGAGAAGTACAAAACAACAGTTGATGGAAAAGAAAAATATCTCGAAGAACTTTCTGCAACAATTCAGAAATACAAAGACACAGTAGAAGGTAAGGATAAATATATCGGGGAACTCAGTGAAACCATAGAAAAATACAAAGATACTGTGGAAAGCAAGGAAAGATATATCGGAGAACTTAATGAAACTATAGAAAAATACAAAGATACTGAAAATGAAAAAGACAGATATATCGAAGAACTTCAGAAAGAACTGAAGGACAGAGAAACATGTATCAACGAACTGAACAGGAAAAATACAGTACTGGAAGAAACAATAGCGCATATCCCATTTGGAAAATACGTATGGAAAAGGATGGAAGGAAAAAGTGAATAATGTACGAAACAGACCACTGATCTCAGTGGTTGTTCCGGTATATAATACGGAACAGTACTTTGAACGGTGTATCGAAAGTATACTGAACCAGAGCTATAAGAATCTGGAAGTTATTATTGTAAATGATGGTTCGCCGGGGAATATCCGGGAGCTTATGCAGCAATATAAGGAAGATAAAAGAGTTTATTTTGTAGATAATAAAGAGAATCGCGGACTGCTGAGAGCGCGCGTGTGCGGCGCAGAGAAGGCAAAAGGAAAATATATTGCTTTTGTGGACAGTGACGATTATCTTTCTTTCGATTTTTACAGATCACTGGTGACAAGAGCAGAGGAAACAGCAGCAGACATTGTGATCGGCAAAACTGTCTGGGATAACAATGGAGAAAAATATATCTATAATTATCATGAAAGTTGTTTCAATTTTGATGTCCTGGAAGGGGAAGAAATCCAGAGAAGATATTTTACTCAGGAAGCGCAGTGTTATTCATGGCATACGATCTGGAATAAATTGTACAAAAAAACATTATGGGACGCGTGTGCAGAGGAATTTGAAAGCGTGCAGAATCATATTATCATGACAGAAGATATATATTTTTCGAGCGTTTTGTTTTCAAATGCACGGAAGCTGTCCCGGGTGGAAAATGACGCATATTTTTACTGCGTAAATGAGAATGCTTCAACAAATTCCGAAGGTATCAGGCTGGCAAGATTCAAAAAGAATATTGAAGATATTACTTATGTGTTTGAAAAAGCAGAAACCTATCTGAAGAAAAACGGGCTGAAACAGGAATTGCTGGATTCATTCCACAATGCGAGACTCCATTATGTGAGAATGTGGTCTCATCTGGCAAAATCCAGCTTTGAAGGAGACGAATTTACAGAAGCAGAAAAAGTCCTGAACAGACTTGGAAAAGAACGAAAACCAAAAGAAGTCAATGATTACTTCTTTGAAACAGTTCGAACTCCGTGGAACGGAGGGCTGGAATATATAAAAGAGCAGATCGCACTGGGAGAGCAGGAATATGTATCCTTTGATATTTTTGACACCCTGATCTCAAGACCGTTTTATTCACCGTCTGATCTCCTTCTTTTTCTGAACAGAGAATATGTGCGGGAAACAAAAAGAAATATTGAATTCAGTAAATTCCGTACAGAGGGCGAACAGCTTGCAAGAGAATATTATGGAAATAAATATGGCTATGCGGATATTACGCTGGAAGAAATATACAGTTATATAGAAATGCATTATCAGATGGATCACGAAGAAATTCAGAAGATGATGAAAAAAGAAAGAGAACTGGAAATCGCTTTTGCCGGAACCAGAAAAGCAGGAAAGGAATTATTTGAACTTGCTCTTGAGGCAGGAAAGAAAGTTCTCCTTGTGACCGACATGTATCTTGAAAGGGAAACTATTGAGAAGATACTCAGAAAGAATCAGATTTCCGGTTATCAGAAACTCTATATCTCCTGTGAAGAACGAAAGCTTAAATATGACGGAAGTCTGTTTTGTCATGTCCTGGAAGATATTAAGGCTGCTCCGGAGCAGTGTATACATATTGGTGATACCTGGAGAGCGGATATTGAAGGCAGCTCAAAAGCCGGAATGCAGGCAGTCTTTTTCCCGAAGGCAATTGACATCTTCGAGAATAAAATAGCCGGTTGTGTGACAAACCATTGTTCAGATATAGGAGCGGGTGCAGGCGGAGATATACTGGATTACGAAAAAGTAATCAAAAATCCAGGTTTCCGATGTATGCAGGCACTGGTGGCCAGAAGATATTTTGATAATCCATACAGAACTTTTAATCCGCAGAGCGATTTCAATATTGACCCATATCTGATCGGTTATTATCTGGTCGGAATGCATATGCTGGGTGTTGCAAAATGGATCGGTCAGGAAATAAAAAAACAGCACAGAGACCGAGTGGTATTTCTGGCACGTGACGGGTATCTTCCGATGAAAGTATTTCAGATTTATGCAGAGCACATGAATCCGGAGCTGAAGACAGAATATATGCAGGCATCCCGTAAGGCATTGATGCCGGTCATGATACGCGATAAAGTTAATTTTTATCAGCTTCCGGTTGAATACAGAGGACATACACCACAGACACTTCTTGAAATTCTGGAGTTTGCGGCAGAAGATGGAAAAAAACTGGATGAGAAAGATCTGAATATGACACAGCCATTCCAGAGTCTGGCTGATTTTCATAAATTTATTTCTCTTTTCCTTGAAAAGCTTTATTCTGAAAAAAAACATCAAAAAAGAAAAGAAATGGTCTGTGAGTACTATTCTGGATTGCAGAAGAGTGATATATTATTTGATATGGGATACAGTGGAAGAATTCAGGCTGCAATCTGTGAAGCAGCCGGCTTTCCGGTAGATGCCCTGTTCATCCATGAAGATTACGGAACCTCTGTTCAGAAACGCTATGAGAGTGGTTTTGACATACATTCCTTTTATGAGTTTCGTCCATCTGTCTCCGGTCTGATGAGAGAACATATCCTGTCAGATGTTCAGGGCAGCTGTATTGGATTTTCTCAGAATAACGGACAGACTGAACCAGTGTTTGAAGAACCACTGCACGATTATCCGGATCTGCATATTTTAAAAAGTATTCATGAAGGTGCCTGTGATTTTGCAGAAGAATTCTTCAGAGTATTTGACGGATATATGGAAACCGTAGATTATTCGGCACAGGAGGTATCACTTCCGTTTGAAGGATTTCTGGTACATCCGGCAAGAACCGATATGCATATTTTTTCAGAATCCTATTTTGAAGATCTTGTGTATGGGGCAGCTAAGAAAATCAATATCGAACAGTTTGCACTGAACTATCTGGAAAATCGGGGATATATATCACCTGTATGTACAGAGCCGGAGCCGGTAGAGCCTGATTACACAGATCTTCCGCTGATTGATATCATTAATCAGAGCTCAAAATGGAAAAGAGCTGCGATATGGATGACGCTTGATAAAAAGCGATTTATCGATAAAATAAAAATCAACATTAAAGAAATACTGAAAAGGGAAGGATAGGATAGCGAACATGGATTTCAATAAAATTTGCTATAACTGTATGAAAGAAAAAAGTCATGCGGATGGAATCTGTCCGCACTGTGGATTTGACAACAGCACGTACCAGTGGAAGGAAAATGAGCTTCCGCCGATGACACCATTAAATGGAAAATATCTGATAGGGCGTGCACTGGGAGCCGGCGGTTTTGGTATTACTTATATTGCACTTGATCTTAATCTTCAGATTACAGTGGCAATCAAAGAATTATATCTGCGCAAGATGTCGGTAAGAGAAAGAGATACCAGTGTTTCCGTCAGTTCAAGAGACAGAGAATGCTTTGAAGACAATAAAAAACGTTTTCTTCAGGAAGCACGAGTTCTTGCAATGTTTAATGAGAAAGACAATGAAGGTATTGTCAATGTAAAAGAGTATTTTGAAGAAAATAATACTGCTTACATAGTAATGGAATATCTTGATGGCATGACTTTACGCAACAAGATAAAAGAAAAACCATTTACCTTTGAAGAAACAAAGAAAATCATGGAACCGATCTGTCATGCGCTGACAAAAATCCATCAGTTTGGTGTGGTGCATCTGGATGTCAGTCCGGATAACATTATGATGATGGGGAATGGAAGTGCAAAACTGCTTGATTTTGGTGGAGCAAAAAGTCTTTATACAGATGATGCAGCAGATTTTATATGCTACAAGATCGGATATGCGCCGCCGGAACAGTATATGAGAAATGGAAAGATCGGACAGTGGACAGATGTTTATGCAACAGCAGCCACAATGTATTTCTGTATGACAGGCAAAAAACCGGTGGAATCCATGAAGAGACGTGTAAAAGATACTCTTGAAAAACCATCGAAACTAGGAGTGAAAATACCGTCAAAAGTTGAAAATGCACTGATGAAAGCGCTTGAACTGGAGCCGGGCAGAAGATTTCAGACGATGGAAGAATTCTGGAACGCAATCAATATAAAAAATCAGAAAAAAGGAATAATGGTAGGAGGAGTCATGGTAGCAGGAATAGCAGCAGTAGCAATTGGAACAGTAATGGCATTAACAGCAGGTGCAGGAAACAGTGCACCAGTTGAAAAAGTAGCAACAAGTGCTGAAACCGTGCAGAATGTAGAAAACACAGAAGCAGCAGCGGAAACAGCAGAGCCGGCAGCAGAAGAGAATGTGGATGCTTCAGCAGAGGCAGGTAATGTAGGAGAAACCATTCCGGTAGATCTTGGAACATATATTTTTGAGAATGCGGCAGACAGAAACTTTATCATGGGAATTAACAGTGGATTTGGCGACAATGGAGCCGGACTTGTACTGAAAGCTTATGAAGACAGCAACGAGAACCGTCTGTTTGTTACTGATGAGGATGAGAGCGATGGATTCTATAATCTGCATGCAGCACATACAGACAGTTTTATTGAAACTCCGGATTCTCAGGATATTGGTACACCGCTGGCACAGTATGAAGAAATGTATGATATGGGAACTGAGAAGTGGGTATTTGTATACTGCGGACATGACGATGAGAAGGATATGGACGAAGTGATCATCAAAAATGCAGCAGGATCTGTTATGGCACCTCAGGATGGAACTCTTGAAAATGGAACACCTATTGTACTTACAGAAGAAAATGTGGACGATGATTCTCAGAAATGGTACATGAGATGGAGTGAAAAGGATGCTTCTGAGCCAAATGTTCCGGTATATCATGAAGGTGATCTGATCGAGAATATTACAGGTGTCAAGACAATTGGATCAGGATTTGACGGAAATTATAAGTTTTCTATAACCAGAGATCCGCTGTTTGTAGTTCCGACACTGATCGTATGGGAAAACGTATGGGACAAGACTCAGCAGTTTGAGTTTGTTCCACAGGAGGAATCAAGATATAAGATTTATCCGGCAGATCAGCTTGATGGTGAACACAAATGCCTTGAATATGAACCAGATACAAATGCAATTATCATGGCAGATGACAGTGACAATGAAAATCAGTTGTTCCGTATTGTTTACAGTGGTTACAATATGTATCTTATTCAGAGTTATAATGAATCTGTACTTGGATATGACCTTGCAGAAGACGGAACTCCTGCAGGACGTGCAGTATTTTCAAGACCATACGACTCTATTGAAGACAGCAGACTGGAAAAATGGCTGATTGAAGATGTTGAAGAAAAGCAGCAGTAAAACGCTATAAAACAGCGTATATCAAATTATAAATGACTGTCCGGTGTAGAAATATAGCCAGGTTTATCCTGGCTATATTCATCGGATAAAAACTATGAAATGGAAGGCCATGAAGAAGAATACAAGTCAAAATGTAATAAGAAAGATTTTAATTTTTATATCCGTCTGGATAATGATATTTTCAGGTGTATACATCGTCAATTCGGCAGTTTTGCCGCTGTATGATAAAGGTATTACACTGAACATTACTGCAACTGGTGAGAAAAATCCTAAGGCCCTGGGAAATAATGTACGGGTAAGCCGCATTAAAGTAAATGGACAGGAACTCAATCTGGGAAAACTGGAGTATACAGCTGAAAGTACCTGGAAATATGATTCTGCAAATGATTTTCTGTATGCATATGAACTTGATGGAAATGCAGAATTGCTTGTGAATCTGTCGGGAGTACACAGTCTGGAACTGACTTTGGTAGAAGAAGTTGGATCAGGATGTGTGGATATCTATATCAATGGCAAACTTCTGCAGGACAAAGATCTTTATGCCGATACGGAATGGAAGGAAACCGTAGTGAAATACACAACAAGTATGTGGGTATTTCCGGAAGAACATGGTGCAGTGTGGATGATTACACTTGGCATCGCACTTTTACTGACATGCGGAATCATCAGACTGAATAAAAATCAAAAAAATATTGAAGCTGCCTCGAGCAGAATTACAGTACAGGCTTTCCTGGCAGTATTCATCGAGTTGATGGCTGTACTGGTGCAATATAGAACAATTGCAGACAGTGGCCATTATATTTCTGCAAATCTTCACCTGGTTATAAAAATGTCTGTTTTAATCTTCCTCGTCATGCAGATACTGACCTGGATTTTTAACAGAGTATGGATTTCTTTTGGAATCACGTCAATAACTGTAATATTGCTGGAAACGGTCAATAACATAAAGCTTTTAAACAGAGGAATGCCGCTGTTGCCGTGGGATATTTCCATGGCAGGAGAAGCACTTAGTGTTGTCGGGAACTATGAAATTAGAGTATCGGTTTCAGAAGTAGCTGCACTGCTGATTGCGGCAGGAATCTCCGTTCTGTTGATTTTCCTGGTAAAGACCAGAAAAAAAAGCACAGGTATTTTGCAGCGCCTGGTAAGTGTGGTAATTCTCTGTGGCTGTATGGTATTTTACGTATATACAGGTTTTGTTCAGAATGTTTCAGAAGAAAGTGATATTACATATCGGACCGTTAAAATAGAAGATCAGTACGAAAACAGAGGGTTTATACCTGCATTTCTGGAATATCTGTCTTATATGAATCCAGCAGATAAGCCACAGGAGTACAACGAGGCGACAATGGAGGCAATCTGTGCAAAATATACGGGTGACAGTACTGAAAATGAAGTGCAGCGGACAGAAACCCCGAATATTATTGCAATTATGAGTGAATCTTACTGGGATGCTTCAAGACTGGATACAATCAAAATGGATGAACCATTGCTGCCGGTATATGAAAATCTGAAAAAAGAAGGAATGTATGGAGAGCTTTTTCCACATGTTTTGAATGGTGGAACGGTAGTGAGCGAGTTTGAATTTCTGACAGGATTCAGTGGAGAATTTTTGCCAAGCGATTATATGATATATGGAAGGTATCTCAAAAAAGATTTTTATTCAGCAGTAGAAATTCTGAAAAATCAGGGGTATGAGACAATGGCTTTTCATCCATACCTGGCATCAAATTATAATCGTGAAAATGCATATATCAATATGGGATTTGAGCAGAGATTTTTTGAGGATTCATTTGAAAATCCCAAGATCATAAGAAATTACATATCAGACGAATCCATGTATCAGAAAATGATCAGTGAATATGAAAACAGACCAGACAAAAATCACCCGGTGTTTATGTTTGGTGTTACCATGCAGAATCATGGCGGATACTGGAAAGAGAATATTTATGAAGAGAAAAAAGTAAATTTCTCAACAGATGTATATGGTGAAGTTGCCGCAGACTGTCTGGAGGACCAGCTTACAGGCCTTCATGAATCTGACAGGGCACTGGGAGAACTGGTGGATTATTTCAGATCTGTGGATCAGAATACAATTATTATCTATTTTGGAGATCATATGAGTGATGCCGGTCCGAAGAATGACCGTGTCCTGGAAAAGTCTTCCTGGATCGGGAATGAAGCGGAATATGATTATGAAACACACAGGGTTCCGTTTCTTGTATGGTCAAATTTCAGAAATGACAGCGAAGATGCAGGAATTATGGAAATGGGAGAACTTCTGCCGACAGTTTTTGAAAAGTATAACCTGAGGAGTACGAAATTCTGGAAATATCTTCTGAAAGTAAAGAACTGTTATTCAGCAGCAGACTCATCAATCATTGTTTCAAAAGACCGTAATTACAGGAATATCGCAGAAATAACAGAGGAAGAAGCTGCCATACGTGAAGAGTACAGACTGCTGCAGTATGATTATATTTTTGGAAAACGGTATGCAGATAAATTTTGGGAATATTAAGAGGGAGAAACTGGTTTAAAAGCATATGAAAAAAGCATTGATTGTTACACATGTAAGTGGATTTCTGCTTAAATTCTGCATGAATGATGTGGAAATCCTGCAGAAAATGGGCTATGAAGTGCATTATGCATCGAACAGAAATGAAAAGGGATATCTGTATGAGGAAACACAGCTTAGTGAACGAAATATTATTTTTCATCATGTTGATATTGCCAGATCACCATATATGTTCAAGATGAATTTTCAGGCACTGAAGCAGCTGATAAAGATTATTAATGAGGAAAATATACAGCTGATCCATTGCCATACACCGGTTGGAGGAATGCTTGGGCGTCTGGCAGGACGTTTCTGCTCACTGAAAAAGAAACCAAAGGTTATTTATACAGCTCATGGATTTCATTTTTTTAAGGGAGCTCCCCTGTTAAATAATACAATATTTTACAGTGTAGAAAAACTGCTGGCACCATTTACAGATGCAATTGTGGTTATCAACGAGGAAGATTACATAAATGCCCGGAAGCTTCATCTGAGAAAAGGCGGCAGGGTATACAAAATGCCCGGAGTCGGGATTGACAGAGAACGATTTTTTCCGGCAGGAGAAGAGGAAAAACAAAGCCTCAGAAAGAAATTTCAGATTCCGGAAGATGTATTTATGATTTTGTCTGTTGGTGAGCTCAATGAGAATAAGAATCATAAAGTAGTATTGGACGCAGTTCAGAAAATCAAAAAAACAGAAGAAGCGACCGGACGCGATGAAAAGATATGTTATGGTATCTGCGGAGATGGCTTTTTCAGAAACGAAATCCGGGACTATGCAGCAAAACTGGGGATTAACAGCAGAGTATTTTTCTGGGGATACTGCCATGATATACGTCAGTATTATGCAATGGCAGATCTTACGATCTTCCCGTCAATCCGAGAAGGACTGGGAATGGCAGGGATAGAATCCCTGGCAATGGGAATTCCGGTTCTGGCAGCAGACAATCGTGGAACGAGAGAGTATATGGTCAATGGCAAAAATGGTTTTGTGTATAACTGCCGGGATGTAGATGGTTTTTTAAGAGGAATTTATTCCATTAAAAATATGAGTGCAGATGACAGGAACCAGATGAAAAAATACTGTTGTGATTCCGTAGAGAAATTTGATACAAAATATGCAAGACAAATGCTTCAGAAAATATATAAAGAAACAGAGAGAGCGATGCAGAAATGAGTCAGGTACTGGTCAGTGTGATCATGGGAACTTATAATCCGGACTGTGAAAAACTGAAGAAATCGATAGAATCCATTATTACTCAGACATATACAAACTGGGAACTGCTGCTTTACGATGATGGATCAGAAAAGAATACAGCAGGGAATATCAGGAAAATAGCAGAAACGGATCCAAGAATACGCTATGTGTGCGGTGGTGAGAACAGAGGACTGGCTTATGCATTGAATGTCTGTATCGTACAGGCAAAAGGTGAATACATAGCCAGAATGGATGATGACGATGAGGCTTTTCCGGAGCGTATCGAAAAACAGGTGGCATTTCTGGAAGAGAATCCAGAATACTCCTGGACAGGCTGCGCAGCGGAACTGATAGATACAGATGGCTGCTGGGGAATAGCAATGCGGCCGGAATGCCCGGACAAAAAAGCGTTTTTGAAATATTCTCCATATATACACCCTGGTGTTATATTCAGGAGAAATGTTCTGAAAGAAGCAAATGGATACCGTGATTCTATGTGGACTGCCAGATGTGAGGATTATGAATTATTTATGCGACTTACAGCCAGTGGACACAGAGGATATAACATGCAGGAAACGCTGATCCGATACAGAGAGGATTCTAAATATCTGAAAAGGCGGTTCAGGTACTGTTTTTCAGAGATGCTGATACGTATTCAGGGATTTTACCGGTTGAAGCTGTTTGGAATACAGACAATACCATATATTTTAAAGCCGATAGTGGTATATGTGGCATCGCGCTTTCCGGCAGCAGCACAAAAGATCAGGCGGTACAAAAACAAAAAGAGGAAAACAATCAGATAATGAAAATAGAAAAACACGCCGAAAAGTATCGAAAACAATTGAAAAAATCAGAGATTTTTTACAGACCATACCAGAATCAGGAATGTCAGAAAACAGTAAACTGTGTTGATGACTATGTGCTGGCACCGATGCTGAATCTGTTTGCCATCTGGCTTCTGGAAGAGGCAGTACGTTATAAGATCAGACATTTGTTTTTCCTGGCCCGGGACAGTTATCCAATCTATAAGATTGCCAGACGTTATTGCGAGAAACTTCATCTTGAATTGGAGTGCAGTTATTTTTACTGTTCCAGATACTCACTCAGAGTGCCCATGTATGCAGAGAATCTTGAAGAAGCACTGGAACATGTCTGTCGCGGCGGCATTGATGTATCCCTTCGAAAGATTCTGATCCGTTCAGGATTTGAACCGCGGAAAGCAGAGAAACTGAGGGAATATTTTGAAATTGAACGGGAACTGGATGATATTATTCCATATCCGGAACTCAGAACAATGAAAAAAGAGCTTTCAGAAAACAAAAGATATATGGAAGTGCTGAAAAATGTATCAATGGAAAAAAAAGACAATGTCTGTAAATATTTCAGGCAGGAAGGAATGCTGGAAGAAAGAACAGGTATTGTTGACAGTGGATGGACAGGTACAACACAGAAAAGTATAAATGAAATCCGAAAAAAGTGTGGATGTACGACAGAGGTAGAGGGATTTTATTTTGGATTATTTGAGACACCTGTGGGATGTGATCCGCAAAAGTATCATTCCTTTTATTTCTCACCAAAGAAGGAAATCATGAATAAAGTGTTTTTCAGCAACTGTTTCCTGGAAACAATTTTGAGTGCACCGCACGGAACCACAGTGGGATATGAAGAAAAGGACAGCAGGGTGGTTCCCATACTGGCATCTTACAGAGCACAGAATAAAGAGAAGACAGAGCACTTTTTTGAAGTATTAAGGAAATATACAGATAAAATGCTGCATTGTTGTTCAAAAAGTGATATTGAACATGTGAATATCAAAAAGAACAAGAAGATTCTGCAGAAATCGTTGAGACGTTTTATGTGGGGTCCTTCAAGAGAGGAAGCATATTATTATGGAACTTTGCAGTTTTCAGATGATCTTCTGGATGATCATATGCAGGATCTGGCGGTTCCCATGTCAGAAAAACAGCTTCAGGAAAATCATTTTGGAAATAAGCTTCTGACTGCATTTGGTATCCGCAGGAAACATATCCATGAAAGTGCATGGTACGAAGCCAGCGCGACAAGAAGCGTTCATATCGGAATAATGCATAAATTCAGTTATTCCTGCTACAAAATATTCAGTTACATAAAGAAGGGAATTCATTTTTAACAGAGATGCGTTGGAATATATTTTTATATAACAAACTGGTGAACCGTGTTCCCGGGATAAAAGAACGATATCAGATATACAGAGACAAAAAAACAGGTATACAGAGAGCGTTTGCCTGGGGCTATCTTATAAATCTGAATATAAAGTATTATATTTTTAAACAGAACAAATTAAATACAACTACAGATCTTGAACATGACAGAAATATAGAACTGCCGGAGTGTCCGGAATCAGTTAACTGCCAGAGCTGTTCTGTGGAAGAACTGGCAGAAAAACTGAAAAAAGCTGATATTATCTCGTTTGACGTTTTTGATACTTTGATTCTGAGAAGATTTGGAAAACCGGAAGATACGTTCTGGCTGATGCAGAGAGAACTGTTATATCCGGATCTGAAAAGGATCAGACAGCATTCTGAGTATCTTGCACGGCAGGATCGCCTGAAGCGGGAGAAAGATTCAGAAGTTACACTGGAAGAAATATGGAAAAAAGCAGAAGAACTTAGTGGAATTGAAGTTCAGGTGGGAATGAAAGCAGAACTGAGAGCTGAACAGAAAGCCTGCTATGGAAATCCATATTTTCTGGAACTGGTGAAAATCCTGAAAAAAATGGGTAAAAAAATGATCATATGTTCCGATATGTATCTGAGCAGAGAGAATATCAGGGAATTATTGCATCATTGTGGATATCCGGAGTTTGAAGATTATTTTGTTTCTTCAGATTACAGAGCTTCCAAGTGTGAGGGAGATCTTTATGATATTGTTTTGAAAAAGTACGGTACAGACAGACGATATTTTCATGTCGGTGATAATGAATATTCCGACATAAAAAAAGCCCGGAGCAGAAAAATCGAGGCTTTTCATTACAGTAATGTCAATGAGCAGGGAAAATCTCTCAGAGCAAGAGATATGTCTCCGGTCATGCGTTCTGTATATGCAGGTCTTGTAAACGGACATCTGTACAATGGGCTCAAAAACAGAACCAGATTATATGAGTTTGGCTATGTATATGGTGGACTTTTTGTAACAGGATATTGTCAGTTCATTCATGATTATGTACAGAAAAATAAAACAGATAAGATTTTGTTTCTTGCCAGAGACGGGGATATTCTGAATCAGGCATATAAGCTTATGTTCCCGGAAGAAAAAGAAAAATGTGAGTATGTATACTGGTCCAGACTGGCGTCTACCAAGATGTGTGCAGAATATTTTAAAGCACATTATATTCAGCGTATGGTTCAGCACAAGGTTAATCAGGGATACAGAATCAGTAAAATTTTTGAAACAATGGGTCTGGAAGATATGCTGGAGACTTTTTTAAACGAAGTGTCCGGATCTTATAAACGAGATGACATTCTTGATGCAAAGATGTCAGAAAAAGTGATAGAGTTCCTGAATATTTATTGGAAGGAAGTCTGCAGACATTATGATGCTGAAATTGAAGAGGGTAGAAAGTATTATGAAGCAGCATTGAAAGGAGCAGAATCTGCAGTAGCAGTGGATGTTGGATGGGTAGGCAGCGGAGCTGTTACATTGAAATATCTCGTTGAAAAAGTATGGAAAATGAATTGTACCTTGAATGGACTTGTTGCAGGTACCTGTGATGCCAACGGTGTTGATTATGAAATCACGGGAATCCAGTTTGCAGCAGGCAATCTGGAAAGCTATTTGTTTGCAGCAGATAATAACAGGGATATCTGGAAAGAACATGATGCATCAAGAGGACACAATCTTATTGTGGAATTACTTTTATGTTCCGGAAATGCTTCTTTCCGGGGCTTTATAAGAGATAACGACGGGAATTACAGATTCAGCCAGTCAAGGGAAAAAATAAACAGTGATGAAGTTCAGAGTGGCATTCTGGATTTTGTAAGGGATTTTCAGTCTCATCCATTATCAGATATCCGTATTTCAGGAAGAGATGCAGTTGCGCCGATCGCAGTTTTGTATCATAATGAAAATTGGATCCAGAGTATGATAAAGGATACAGAGATAAAAGCGAATGTAGAGTAGAAATGCCTGAATGAAGGAGGTTCATGATGAATAAGAAACAGAAGGTAACATCGATCATTTTAAAAGCGTTTGACAGAATTTTCTCAGTAACGGCAGTTCTGACAGCAATTCTTTTATTTCAATCACTGACCAGTATGGATATGCTGCCACAGAAATACACGGTAGCGGTAGCAGTGCTCATGATCGTGCTGATTGGTCTGTCGATTGTCATGCAGTTTGGAAAAAAGACAAAAGTGGTATCGGCAGTTCTGTTGATACTTTTTACGGTAGTGTTTGCAACTGGTAATTTTTATCTGCTTCGTTCCTCGGATACACTTGAAAAAATGACTGCTTCAGAGACAAGTACAGATGTGATTGAGTTATATGTACTTAAGAATAACAGTGCATCCAAGATTACAGACATAAAAGGCGATGGTAAGGTAGGAATCCTGAAGGATCTAGACAGAAAAAATACAGATACAGCAGCTGTAGCTGCTTCAGAAAAAGCAGGAACAAAACTGACTACAGTAGAATATAAAAATGCAGACCAGCTCGTAAATGCACTTGTTGATAAAAAGGTAGATGCAATTCTTCTTAACAGTGCATATCTTGCACTTGTAAATGAAAAAGAAGACGGAAGTTCTGCTGCTGATGAAGTGAAATCTGTATGGTCATATGAAATAGAACGAAAACTGGTAATACAGGATCAGAAACAAAATGATATAAAAGAAAATTCAGAAAAAAGTGCTGATACAGAAAAGAACAGCACGAAAAAAGAGAAGGCGAAATCAAAGAATAAAAGCAGTAAAGATACTTCAAAAGCAGAGAAAAGCATTGCAGATGAACCGTTTGTACTTTATGTGAGTGGAAATGATACAGAGGGAGAACTCAAGGCAAATGGAAGAAGCGATGTGAATATGCTGATCGTGGTAAATCCGAAGAAAGGAAAACTCCTGCTGGTAAATACTCCAAGAGACTATTACGTGACACTGGCAGGAATCGGAGAAACGGACAAACTTACACACGCAGGAATCTATGGCGTCGATGAATCTATGAAGACTCTTGCAGGATTATATAATATACCGATCCAGTATTATGTAAAACTGAATTTTACAGGATTTGAAGAAATCATAGATGCGCTTGATGGTGTAACGGTAGAAAGTGACGTAGATTTTACTGTGGCGAACTGGCATTTTGTAGTTGGTGAAAATAATCTGTCAGGAATCGAGGCACTTGCATTTGCAAGGGAACGTTATTCTTTTGCAACAGGAGACAGACAGCGAGGCAAAAATCAGCAGGCAGTTATCAGAGGTGTTGTAAAGAAAGTATGCTCTCCGGCAATTCTGACAAATTATCTGGATCTTCTTCATGCAGCAGAAGGTACCGTTGAAACGAATATGGAGATGAAGGATATCACAGCTCTTGTAAAATTCCAGCTTGATAAGGGAATTGAATGGGATATCGAATCCATATCAGCAGATGGAACAGGAGATCAGCAATATTGTTACTCTGCCGGAGGAAAGGGTTACGTGATGATTCCGGATGAAGCATCTGTAGAAGCTGTCAAATCAAAGTTAAATGAGATATTGAAGTAAAAATCTATAAGAGTAAGCGAAACACAATGCAGCCAGAGACACTGCATTGTTGTTTTTCGCAGAAAGATGGTACAGGAATATGATCAAAGAGCAGTTAAGAGCAGCCAGTTATTCTATACTGGGCGATCGTTCTTCGCAGCAGGATGCGGCCGGACTGGAATGGTCAGATGAGAATCTGCTTGTGGCAGTCTGTGATGGCATGGGTGGCATGCAGGGAGGCGAAATCGCCAGTCAGACAGGAATTGCGACGATTTCTGATAAGTTTCGAAATCAGAAACCGGTCATAGAGAGTGAAACGCCGGTATGGCTGCAGAGGTGTTTTGACAAAGCCGATCATGAAATATGCAGTCTTTTGGATTCTGATGGGAGAGCATTAGGAGCTGGCTCAACCGTTGTTGCCGCAATGTTCTGGGAAAATCGACTGTATTGGGGATCAGTTGGTGACAGTATCATTTATTATATCAAAAATGGAAAGATTACGGCATTAAATACATTGCACAATTATCATTTGTGGATTGATGAAATGTTGAAAAAAGGAGAACTGAGTCCTGAGAGGGAGGCTGCCGAAAGAGAAAAAGGAGCAGCTTTGATCAGCTTTTTGGGAATCCGCGGACTTCCGCTCATAGAAACAAATCAACAGCCGATTCCAATGGAGTCTGGTGACATACTGCTGCTTGCCAGTGATGGGTTGTATAAAAGTCTTAATATGCAGCAGATTGCAGAAATTGCAGAGACAAGCGGTGGAGATATGGAACTGGCATCCAGAAGACTCTGTGAAGAAGCCTGTCGGTGTGCTGTAAAGAAGCAGGATAACACAACCGTAGTTGCAGTGATGTGTGTATAGTATGGAAGGGAAATTATGACGAAGATTGTAAGATGTGTAAATGGACACTTTTATGATGCACAAAAATTCGATGAATGTCCTTATTGTAACAAGGTGACAGAAAACAGAATGGAAATAGAGCAGTATACAACTGAAGGTGGCAGACGATTTACCAGTCATTCGACAGACAGAAATTTTGAAACACCACAGTCATTTGATCCTGTAAGTTCTTATGAACAGAATAGTATCTCAAGGAGTATGAGATCTGTTTCCAGAAGTCTGAATTCTGTTTCCAGAAATAGAATTGAAGAAGTTGATGAGGATGATGATCCGGTTACAGTAGGAATATTCAGACATCAGGAGCAGGGAAATGAGCTGATAACGGGATGGCTGGTATGTGTAGAAGGACCGGACAGAGGAAGAGATTATCGGATCAGACATGGAAATAACTGGATTGGAAAAAGTTATAACAGTGATATCTGCATCGATGGGGATACAGACATTGCATATGAAAAACATTGCGCAGTAGTATATGATGCTAAGAGTAATACATTTTTCATTACACCTGAAAAGGGAACAATTACATATGTAAATGGACAGACACTGAACAATCCACAGAAGCTGGAGACAGGAGATTCTATCAAAATAGGTAAAAGTGAGTTTGAATTTATTCCATTTTGCAGAGAAGGACATGTGTGGGAATGAGAAAGATCTGATAATGGAATAAAATTATTCAGGTTAAGATAAAGATGGAACGAACGGAGAGATAATGTAATGAAACTTACGAAATGTAGAAATGGGCATTTTTATGATGCTGAGAAATTTTCAACATGTCCGCGTTGTATGGGAAACGCAGGCATTGGAGTAAATGATAATTCTGTGACTGCCGGTGGAATGCGTGGAAGAAATATCGAACCAGAGGATGATGAGGCAACCGTTCCAATCTGGTTTGAGAACCCGGATGATTTTCTGAAAGAGGATGCAGCGCCGACCGTAAGTACGGTAAGTACAAAACAAAACCTGAATAGTGTGCACGCGGATTCATCGGAAGGCAAGCGTGTCGTCGGATGGCTGGTATGCACAGAAGGAAAATACAGAGGTCAGAGTTTTAATCTTTATCATGGAAAAAATTACATTGGACGTAATTCGGATATGGATATATGTCTGAAAAACGATCCTTCTGTATCCAGAAACCGTCATGCAATTATCTGCTATGACTCGAAAGAAAAAGTATTTTATGCTCAGCCAGGGGAATCGCGTGAACTGTTTTATGTAAATGACAGTGTGGTTCTGAGTGACGTGCAGCTAAAAGACAAAGACCGCATTTCAGTAGGAGAGGCAACGCTTGTTTTTGTACCATTCTGCAGTGCGGATTTTACGTGGTAATTGAGAATAAACAAAATACAAAAAAATATATTGCTAAACAAAAATTTTGGTGGTATGATGAAAAAAATACCGAACGGAGGGCTTTATTTATGAAAACACTTGAAACAAAAAAGGCACCAGCTGCAATTGGACCATACTCCCAGGCCAAAATGGTAGGAAACTTTTTATTTGCATCCGGACAGATTCCGGTAGACCCGGCAACAGGTGAAGTTGCAGGTGATAAGATTGAAACTCAGGCAGAGCAGTCTTGCAAAAATGTAGGTGCAATCCTTGAGGAAGCCGGACTTGGATACGATAATGTTGTAAAAACAACATGTTTCCTCGCTGATATGGCTGATTTTGCTGCATTCAACGCAGTATACGAAAAATATTTCACAAGCAAACCGGCTCGTTCCTGTGTTGCTGTTAAACAGCTTCCAAAGAACGTACTCTGTGAAGTAGAAGTGATCGCAGTAGCTGAATAATTTAATAATAGCAAGTTTGAGCTGCCCTTGTTATGAGGGCAGCTCTTTTTTTCTGGCTCCAAATGAGTGCTTCAGGATTTTACAAAAATTTTATATAGAAATGATGTGAACTGGATAGAAACGCAATTTTGAAAGTGTTACGATGATTTCCGAAAATAATATTGATTTTGGAAAAGGAGTGCATGAATTTATGATAAAAACCTATGTGATAGATACCAATGTACTGATCCAGGCACCATACGCATTAGAGTGTTTTGAGGATAATGATCTTGTTATTCCATTAGTTGTCCTTGAAGAATTGGATGGCTTAAAGAAATCGGATGGAGAAAAAGGTGCTAACGCAAGAACTGCTGTGCGGAAACTGGAAGGATACAGACATAAAGGTGATTTATTACAGGGTGTGGAGCTCCCCGGAGGAGGCATTCTTAAAATTGAAAAGAACTTTGTTCATGTGGAACTGCCGCCGGATCTCCCGGATGACAAACCGGATAACCGAATCCTGAAAGTATGCAAAGGACTCTCAGAAACAAAAAAAGATAAGCAGGTTATACTTGTAACAAAAGATATCGTTCTGCGTTTGAAGGCACAGATTTTGGGAATTAAGGCAGAAGATTTTGAAAAAGAGCAGATTTCGGACGATGATGCCCAGTACACCGGACGTACAGAGGTGTATATCCCGGAAGATAGAGTCAAGGAATTTAAAAAGAAAGGAATTCCACTTTCAGAAGCTTATCAGAGTGATGAAGAGGGAAATCATATTATACCGGTATTTCATGAGAATGAGTTTGTGATTGTGAGACCAGACCAGTCCACAAAGAAAACACTTCTTGGAAGAGTATCCGGGAATAAAATTGTCGCACTGGTTTATAAAAAAAGCAAACCATATGGAATATCACCGAGAAACGTCGGACAGTATTTTATGCAGGAAGCTCTCATGACTGATGCAAAAGAAGCACCTCTTGTCATTATCAAAGGTATGGCTGGCACTGCGAAAACCTTTTATTCACTTGCAGTCGGCATGGAAAAGGTTTACAACAATCCGTCTCAGGAATATCGCCGGGTGCTCGTGTGCAGACCAAATGCACAGTTTGACGATGATATCGGATTTCTGCCAGGTGATGAAAAAGAAAAAATAGCGCCTCTGATGCGTCCGGTCATTGATAATCTGGAACAGATCCTTGACTCAGATGAAAAGAAACGATATGAGGATGAAGAAGAGTTAAGTGATAAGATAACAGAGGTTTTTGAGCGCGGAATTATTCAGACGGAAGCATTGAATTTTATCAGAGGAAGATCAATCGCAAAGACCTATCTGATCATCGATGAAGCACAGAATATGACGCCAAATCAGGTAAAAGGTATTATCACAAGAGCCGGTGAAGGAACCAAGATCATATTATTGGGAGATCCTCAGCAGATCGACAAGCCATTTCTGGATGAAAGAACCAATGGTCTGAGCTATGCGGCAAAGCATATGATGGACAGCCCACTTTGCTGGCAGATTACATTATCAGCAGAAGAGTGTGAGCGTTCCGTGCTTGCAATGGATGCAATACAAAGACTCTGATCAAAAGTCATGCGTGGGTATAAAGAAAGGAATTATTTTGAAATATAAGGAAATTGCGAATAATAAGGAAATTAATGCATATTTAAAGAAAGGAAATGAAAATCTCGGACAGCTTGGATTTACAGATCATTCCCAGGCGCATTGTGTGCAGGTAGCACATCAGGCAGGAAAAATCCTCAAGCGTCTTGGATATTCAGAACATGAGATTGAACTTGCTAAAATTGCCGGCTATATGCATGATATAGGAAATGCAATCAACCGGAATCATCATGCAGAATACGGAGCACTTCTTGCAAATGATCTTCTGAAAGATACTAACATGTCTCTGGAAGACCGGGTAACGGTTATATCGGCAATCGGGAATCATGATGAATCTACAGGCAGTCCGGAAGACGTCATATCAGCGGCGCTGATCATAGCAGATAAGACGGATGTACGAAGAAGTCGTGTCCGTCAGAAAGAAAGAGCAGCTTTTGATATCCATGACCGCGTAAACTATGCAGTTACCGATTCAAAGCTGAAGATAGATGAAGAAAAATCAGTGATCGCACTGAACCTTCAGATTGATGAAAATATTTGTTCTATGTATGATTATTTTGAGATTTTTCTTGAGCGAATGATGTTCTGCAGAAAATCGGCAGAGATACTTGGAACAACTTTCAAATTAACGGTAAACGGACGCAAGGTGCTGTAATTACTCCCTCTGGACCTGAATGGTTCAGAGGATTTTTTGTCTTGTTTTTTCCTGATTCTCAGGTATATTATAAGAAGAAATAAATATTCAGCAAGTCAGGAGGAAGCATGGCAAAGAAGAAATTTTATGCGGTAAAACAGGGAAGAAAAACAGGAATGTTCCTCACCTGGGATGATTGTAAGAAGCAGGTAATGGGATATCCCGGAGCAATATATAAGAGTTTTGGCACAGAAGCAGAAGCAAAAGAATATCTGGGAATCAGTGGCACAGTGGCAGGAAACTCCGGTGAAGGGAATATGTCAGCATCAGACGGAATGCAGTCCGCAAATCCGGCATCTGATGCGGTGGAAATTTATGTAGACGGAAGCTATCACGCAGCAACAAAAGAATTTTCTTATGGAATGGTGGTTCTGATCGATGGACGAGAGGAAAAGTTTTCTCAGAAGATGACTGATCCGGAACTGGCACAGATGCGAAACGTGGCCGGTGAGATCAAGGGAAGTGAAGCTGCCATGCAGTATGCTCTGGATCATGAGATCCCGGCAATTATCATTTATCATGATTACCAGGGAATCGCGAGCTGGTGCAACGGTGATTGGAAGGCGAACAAAGCCGGGACGATCGCATACCGCGACTTTTATCAGAAGGCAAAACAGAAGGTGAATATTGAATTCCGTAAAGTTAAGGGACACTCCAATGATAAATATAACGATATGGTAGATGAACTTGCAAAAGAAGCACTTGGAATCCATTGACAAAGCCCATTGTGCGACGTATACTATCACTGTCTCCGGCAAAACCGGAGCAGAACTTTTTGAGGAGGATACTATCATGAAAAACAACAGCAGTATCAAAACAGTGGTTGCTGTCGGAATCGGCGCAGCACTGTTCTTTGTACTTGGACGTTTTGTTGCAATACCGAGCCCGGTGCCGAACACAAACATCAGCCTTCAGTATGCAGTTCTTGCACTTCTGGCTGTAATGTACGGACCGCTGGCAGGAGGTCTGATCGGATTCATCGGTCATGCGCTGATCGATCTGTCATGGGGTGGAAGCCCGTGGTGGAGCTGGGTTATCACATCTGCATTTGTCGGTGTGGTTATCGGTCTTTTTGCCAAAAAACTTGATGTTCAGGAAGGTGAGTTTGGTAAAGGCAAGGTTGCAGTATTTACAGTTGCCAATGTGATCGCTCATGTACTTGGATGGATCGTTGTTGCACCGGTACTTGATATCCTGATTTATGCAGAGCCTGCAAACAAGGTATTTGCTCAGGGTGTATTTGCAGCTGTTTCTAATACCGTTACAGGTGTGGTTGTAGGTGGACTTCTGATTCTGGCATTTACAAAGACAATTGCCAAGAAGGGTTCTCTGGAACAGGAATAAAAGATGGTGTCTGCTGTCCATGATGGGTATAAGTAAGGTGGACAGCAGCAAGAAAAAGCCGTTTCATGCAGCTTACATGGCTTATGAAAAGGCTTTTTCTATTGTATTGGATAGTATTCTCGAATCATTTTGTAATTATTGAATTGTTATTATAAATTTTGAGGTGTTTAAATGACTGAAAAGAAATCCCCCGTTATTTCATTCAAGGATTTTTCATTCCAGTATCGTGCGCAGAAAAAACCTACGCTGACTGGAATCAATCTGGATATCTATCCGGGAGAAAAGGTACTGATCGCGGGTCCTTCCGGAAGTGGCAAAAGTACTCTGGCAGGATGTGTTAATGGCCTGAATCCATTTTCTAATCCGGGAGAATGCAAAGGTAGTCTGATTGTTGATGGAGTGGATGCTCCGAAGAGCAGTATATTTGAGTTGTCTGCGCATGTAGGTACTGTTCTGCAGGATCCGGACGGACAGTTTATCGGATTGACAGTAGGTGAAGACATTGCATTTGCATTGGAAAATAGTTGTACACCTCAGGACGAAATGCATGCGATCACCAGACATGCAGCTGAACTGGTTGGAATTGAGAAGCATCTTGACTATGCACCGCATGAATTGTCTGGCGGACAGAAGCAGAGAGTCAGTCTGGCCGGTGTTATGGTGGATGACGTAAAGATTCTTCTGTTTGATGAGCCGCTGGCAAATCTTGATCCTGCAGCAGGTAAACAGGCGATTGAACTAATTGACGAAATCCAGAAAAAAACGGATACTACAGTCTTAATCATCGAGCATCGACTTGAAGATGTTTTATGGAGAAATGTGGACCGTATTGTGCTGGTAAATGAAGGAAAAATACTGGCAGATATGACTCCGGATGAATTGCTTTCTACGAGTCTTCTGGCTGATAATGGTATTAGAGAGCCGCTTTATGTGACTGCAATGCGTTATGCGGGAATTGAGATTACCAAAGAAAAGAGACCTTCGCATGTTAATTCAGTCGTTCTCGATGAAGCAGACTGCAAAAGACTGCAGAACTGGTTTGAGGCACAGAAAGTGAAGGAAGATATAGAGGAACGGGAAAAGCTTCTGGAAGTCAGAAATCTCAGTTTCGGATACACGAAAGAACACCAGATTCTTCGGAATGTCAGCCTTTCCATTGATAAAGGTGAGATGGTTTCCATTGTGGGACGAAACGGAGCCGGAAAATCGACATTTTCCAAGCTGGTCTGCGGATTTGAAGATCCAGATTCCGGAGAAATTCTTTTTCATGGAAAAGATCTGTTAAAAGAAAATATTCGTCATCGTGCAAAATATATCGGATATGTCATGCAGAATCCAAATCAGATGATTTCCAAAACGATGATCTATGATGAAGTGGCGCTGAGTCTTCAGAAAGCCGGAAAATCAGAGGAAGAGATCAGACAGAAAGTAGAAGAAACGCTGAAAATCTGCGGACTTTATCCGTTCCGTAACTGGCCGGTATCTGCACTCAGCTTCGGACAGAAGAAACGTGTGACGATTGCCAGCGTGCTTGTACAGGATCCGGAACTGATCATTCTGGATGAGCCGACTGCCGGACAGGATTTTAAACATTATACTGAGATTATGGAATTCCTGCGTAAGCTTAATGATCGTGGTGTGACGGTTGTTATGATCACACATGATATGCATTTAATGCTGGAATATACACCAAGAGCACTGGTGTTCTCAGACGGACAGCTTATCGCTGACCGAAGAGCGTCAGAAGTGCTCTGTGATCCGGAGCTGATCGAACGTGCAGCATTAAAAGAGACAAGTCTTTTTACTCTGGCAAACCATTGTGAGATCACTCCACCGGAAGCCTTTGTAGACAGATTTATAGGAGAAGACAGGGAGGTGAGAAGCCATGGCTGCTAAGACAGTATTGAATTATCTGGATCGGGACAGCGTAGTACACAAAATGACCGGAACGACCAAGCTGGCATTCTTTTTGCTCTTTACCTTTGCAAGTATGATCACCTATAATACATGGGTTCTTCTGGGATTATTTGCAGTGAGTCTTGCTGCATTCAAGCTCAGTAAGATCAAGTACCGTGAAGTTCGTTTTATGATGATATTCATGCTTGTTTTTTTGCTTTTGAATAACCTGTTTATTTTCCTGTTTGACCCGAATCAGGGAACACATTTGTATGGAACTAGGCATGTGCTGTGTCACTTGTTCTGGAGATATGATGTGACTGCTGAGCAGATGTTTTATATGATCAATATCTCTCTGAAATATTTTGTGGCATTGCCGGTAGCGATACTCTTTATTTCTGCGACGAACCCGAGTGAGTTTGCAGCAAGTCTGAACAGTATCGGAATTTCTTATAAGGTAGGATATTCTGTGGCAATTGCGCTTCGCTATATTCCGGATATTCAGAGAGATTATCACAGTATCAGCCAGGCACAGCAGGCAAGAGGCGTGGAACTTGGAAAAAATGAACGATTCTTTTCCAGATTGAAAAACTCTGTTAATATCCTTTTGCCATTGATTCTGACAAGCCTGAACCGGATCGATACGATTTCAAATGCGATGGAACTGCGTGGATTCGGTAAGAACAAGAAGCGTACCTGGTATACAAGAAGACCATTTGCAAGAAGAGATTTTGTTGCAATCGGGCTGGGGGTGGTACTGCTGATCGTGAGTCTTACCGTAACCATAAAATATGGAAGATTCTATAACCCTTTTAAATAAAAGAAAAATTTTGGACTTTAAACTCTAAAAGTGCTTGTATTTGCAGGTGGATATGGGCTATACTATAACAGTATGTGTCCATAACAAAATTTATTCGGACATCTGTGAAAAAATGGAAGAGGGTTTAATGTTTATGATTGTTACTTTAATAGAAAAGATTTACAGCTTTCTGTGGGGAGATCTGGTGCGGATTCCGCTTCCGGGCGGCAGTTCACTGGGGATTTCATTATTGATCATTTTGTTGATTCCAACAGGAATTTATTTTACGATCCGGACTCGTTTTCTTCCGATCCGACTGTTTCCTGATATGGTAAGTGCACTGGTCGAAAAGAAAAATGATAAGAACAGTCTGTCATCCTTTCAGACACTGGTCGTATCGACTGCAACCAGAGTAGGAATGGGAAACCTGGTTGGCGTTGTTGCCGCAATCTCAGCCGGAGGTGCCGGCGCTGTTTTCTGGATGTGGGTGACTGCTCTGATCGGTTCCTCCACAGCATTTATTGAGGCAACGCTTGCTCAGATTTATAAAGAAAAAGATCCGCTTTATGGCGGATACCGTGGTGGTCCGGCCTATTACATCCACGCATTTGTGGAAGAAAAACAAAAGAAAAAAAGAAATAAAGTTGTGATTTCAGTATTATTCGCAATTTCCGGACTGATCTGCTGGTGCGGAATCAGTCAGGTAATCAGTAATTCAGTTGTTTCTTCTTTTAAGAATGCATTTTCAATTCCGCCGATTTATACAACAATTATTCTGGTTGCAGTTGCAGCTGTGATCGTTCTTAGAAAGAATGCAACTGTTAAGGTGCTGGATATGATTGTTCCTGTGATGGCAGTATGTTATTTTGCGATCACGATTCTGATCATAGTGATGAATATCGGAAGTATTCCGGGAGTATTTGCAAGAATATTTAAAGAAGCTTTTGGATTACGTCAGGTAGCAGCAGGTGGCTTTGGTGCAGTGCTGATGAATGGTGTAAAACGTGGTCTGTTTTCTAATGAGGCAGGTTCCGGTTCCGCACCATGTGCGGCGGCAGCAGCAGAATGTGATCAGCCGGTCAAGGCAGGACTGGTACAGGCACTGGGTGTTTTTGTGGATACGATCGTGATCTGCAGCTGTACTGCAATGATCATGCTCCTGGCACCGGAGGAAAAGGTTTCTGGACTTTCAGGAATGGATCTTCTGCAGACTGCGATGGAACATCATCTCGGAAGATTTGGAGTGATCTTTATTGCAGCAACGCTCTTTTTGTTCAGCTTTTCAACTTTCCTTGGAATCCTGTTTTATGCAAGAAGTAATGTTGCGTATCTGTTTGGCGACAAATGGTTCTGGCAGACAGCATACAAGATTTTGGCACTGGTGATGCTCTTCATCGGCGGACTCGCTGCATATACATTTGTATGGGATCTTGGTGATGTTGGCATCGGTCTGATGACAATCTTTAATATCATCATATTATATCCACAGGGTGAGAAGGCTCTGAAGGCACTGAAAGAATACGAAGCAGAAAAGAAAAGTAAATCATAAAGAAGATATAAAGTCTGAAAAATGCCCTGACAGGTTTGTGATACAGCCTGTCGGGGCATTTTCGTTGTTAGGGCAAAGCCCTGTTTTACATTGTGGAGTTTTTCGTTGATCCGAAAAA
>ERZ1026850.80-NODE-80-length-61411-cov-7.628822_pt1 | contig 61411 bp, 54 predicted proteins | sample MGYA00380155_ERZ1026850 | MGnify/ENA primary metagenome ERZ1026850 (study PRJEB33269, sample SAMEA4719791) | human gut metagenome | biome: human-associated habitat; feature: organic feature; material: feces | place: Cameroon | collected 2013-10 ... | reverse complement strand
TCATCCTGAAACCACGGATGGTCGTCAACTTTTTCCTTAATAAGATAAAAGAGTTATAAGTATCTCTCTTGCAACTGGCTGTCATACATTCGCTTAGACCCTATAGTTTTGCGTCACCGGATTTCCCCGGCTATGCCTTTTTTTAAAATAGATATAGTCTTTTATTGCATAAACGATAATATGCACTATTATATATTTGGATTCTTTTCATTTACTATTTAGCATTCATACTGAACTGTAGTTCCTGATTACTTAACATTCCCATTTTAATAAGTAAAGAAATGGCGTCCCCCATTCCTGCCACATAAGACATGTCTGCATATCGTTCATCTCTTGATTCCAGACATGCAATATAGTCATCAACGACTCTTCGCATTACATAGGGAATTTTCAGACTGCTGTAACGTTCTTCCAGATAATCAAGATCTCCGTTATCCTGCTGAATATACTTGTCTGAATCAAATATTTTTTGTCTCCTTTCTCCCATCATTTTTTCGATGTAGCTTGCGATTACAACTTCGTTTTTGTTTTCCAATGTTTAATCCTCCGTTTGTGCAATAACTATAGGTTTCGTCATTATTCTATAATTAGGAACAATGTATCGTCAACATAATTCGTCAGACAATTTCTTAGATTTTTCGACAAAACAGACGGTGCTTTTGTATGTTTTTATCTGATTTTCACTGCATTTCCAAAGATTTTTGTGTGTTTTGTTTTTTGATAACATGCTGTCATTTTTTGACAAGAAAATTCTTTACATTTTTACTGTTTTCGAATAATATTGTATGTATATGCATATCAAGAAATGAATAAATATGCATTTTAGCAGAAGGGAGAGAAACTTATGACAACATCACACATCTGTATTATGATTGCGATTATCGTTTATCTGGGTGCAATGCTTTATGTCGGCTATCTCTGTTCCAAGAAAAATAATGATACATCTGATTTTTATCTGGGTGGACGAAAACTTGGACCATTGGTTACGGCAATGAGTGCAGAAGCTTCTGATATGAGCAGCTGGCTTTTAATGGGTCTTCCGGGACTGGCTTATCTGTCAGGAATTGCGGACGCCGGATGGACTGCAATCGGACTTGCGATTGGAACTTACCTGAACTGGAAGATTGTTGCAAAAAGAATTCGTCTTTATACTCATGTTGCAGGCAATTCAATTACACTTCCGTCATTCTTCAGCAATCGTTTCAGAGACAACAGACATTTATTGCAGTCGATCGGAGCAATCTTTATCGTTATCTTCTTTATTCCATACACTGCATCTGGATTTGCTGCCTGCGGCAAACTTTTTTCCAGCCTTTTTGGAGTGAAGTATCTTACCGCGATGATAATCAGTGCATTGGTTATTGTTGCATATACGACTCTGGGAGGATTTCTTGCAGCTTCAACTACTGATTTTATCCAGAGTATTATCATGTCAATTGCACTGATCATTGTATTCTGTTTTGGTGTATCTGTGGCAGGCGGTCCTTCCGCAGTTATTGACCATGCAAAATCACTGCCGGGTTATCTTACTATGATGACAACCTATGATCCGGTAAGTGGAACAGAATCAGCTTATCCATTTATTAACATTGTATCTATGTTGGCCTGGGGATTAGGATATTTTGGAATGCCGCATATTCTTCTTCGCTTTATGGCAATTGAAGATGAAAAGAAGCTTTCTTTATCAAGAAGAGTTGCTACCACATGGGTTGTTATTTCGCTTGCTGTAGCAGTTTTGATTGGTGTGATCGGTCTTGGAATGACAGAGGCAGGTAAACTTGAGATGCTTCAGGGAACGAATTCTGAAACGATTATTGTTAAGATAGCAGATCTTCTGAGCAGATATGGTATTCTTCCGGCACTTCTTGGCGGAATAATTCTGGCAGGTATTCTGGCTTCAACGATGTCAACTGCAGATTCACAGCTTCTGGCTGCATCCTCAGCAGTATCTTCTGACCTTCTTGGCAGTATTCTGAAAAAGAAAGCAGATAAGAAAAAGAGTATGGTGGCAGACCGTGTTACCTTGCTTCTGATTGCAGTTGTGGCTGTTATCATTGCACGTAATCCGGACAGTTCAGTATTTAATATTGTATCCTTTGCATGGGCTGGATTCGGAGCTGTATTTGGACCGGTCGTATTGTTTGCACTGTTCTGGAAACGTACGAACTGGCAGGGAGCACTGGCAGGAATGGTTTCCGGTGGCGTTATGGTATTTGTTTGGAAATATCTTGTTCGTCCGAATGTATCTTTTCTGAATTTTTATGAACTGCTTCCGGCATTTCTGATATCCTGTGTTATGATCATCCTAGTTAGTCTTGCAACCAAGGCTCCATCCAAAGAGATTGCGGATGAATTTGAACTGGTTCAGAAGAAGATGGCCGAGTAAAAAGTATATCTATATAATCATAAAAGCAAAATAAAAATGTGAAGCCTTGATAATTTAGTAATAGGCTTCACATTTTTTATGTAACAGGAAATTACTTTGTAATTTTCCTATTACAATGATTATGCTGTTTGAGATTTAAGTTCTGCAATATCTTTTTGCATATCACTGTACATTTTCAGAAGTAAAGAAGTGTTATCATTTTCGAGTTTGGCAATCCGGTAGTATTGCTGGATCTCATTTATGCTCTTTTGTAGTTTTTGGAAATCTGTTTTTGTATGTTCCTGTACCCGGTCTAATTCATTAAGAATTAAATTCTCTGAATGTGAGATACGCTTATCAACTTCCTGAAGGATACTTTCCCTCAACTGTAGAGAACGTTCATTCATGCGTTCATCCATGATAAGAGACATGTTCTGCTCGGACTTGGAGATGCGTTCATCCATGATAAGAGACATGTTCTGTTCAGACTTGGAGATACGTTCATCCATGATAAGAGACATGTTCTGCTCGGACTTGGAGATACGTTCATCCATGATAAGAGACATGTTCTGTTCAGATTTGGAGATACGTTCATCTATGATAAGAGACATGTTCTGCTCAGACTTGGAGATACGTTCATCCATTTTCTGTGACATATTATTTTCTGATTGACCGACGATTTCGGTTATCATGGTTTTGAGGATTTCTATATCTTTCTGCTCTAACATTCTTGTTCCTTTCTTTAAATTATAGATCCAATTTTGTATAAGTATTGTATCATGCCAAAAATGTGAAGTCTATTATTAAATTATCATGGTTCATGGGTAATTATGGGAATGTGTTAGTGAATATAGAAAAAAATGAATGATAAAGAAAAATGGCCAGATAAAACGGGAGACCAGAACGGGCGGTTCTGGACTCGCTGATTCTACTGGACTTTTTAAGATGTTCCAAAATGGACCTGAGGGGAATCGAACCCCTGTCCGAAAGCCTATCCCTTGCGGTATCTCCCATCACAGTCGCTGATTTGACATTCCCTCCGCGGTACGCCCACCGACAGGCTTACCACTTCAGTAGCTTCATAATACATCTACCGGGGCAAAGCTTACCCGGCAAGGTTTCTCACATAGTCGACGCCAGGTTCCTGATGTGTGAGTGCATCAGGGCTGACGAGCAGCGCTTAGGCTGCTAACGCGTACTGTTCGTCTGCGTTTATATTTAGTTTCCCGGTTGATGCGCAGTCCAGGAGTCTGCGGATGGCTGCCCCAACTTCAAAGCCCCCGTCGAAACCAGTACAAGCCCTGATCAGGTATAAGAGAAATTCTCTGATTACTGGTGAACAGACGTAGTCTTTGTTTTTGACTGTATACAATTATATGAAATAAAATGCCGTGTTGTCAAGTGAAGAGTAGATTTTTATTAAGAAAAATTCTTGACAGAATAAGTTAGCAGATGTAAACTAACGATAGACAGAACGAACTGTAGTTATACATAACAAATCGGGACGTATCAGGCGCAGCGGATCAGGAGGAAAGAAAATGGGAGCATTGAGAGAGAATAGTCATAATTACAGAGAAGATCCTGTTGGGGAATCCATCCGTGATCAACAATATCAGAGAATCAGTATGAAACGGAATGTTATTATGGACAGGCTTCGTAAAGAAGGCTGCAGAATTACAAAGCAGAGAAAAATAATACTTGATATTATTCTTCAGGAAGAATGTACCTGCTGCAAAGAAATTTATTATTATGCAGTTAAAAAGGACCCAACAATTGGAATGGCAACTATTTACAGAATGATAAACCTTCTCGAAGAAACAGGAGTGTTAAAAAGAAAAAGTGCTTATCATTTTCGCGACGAACATGCGCATGCTGTGGTTTGCAGTGTACAGTTGGATGATCAGACAAGTGTTTTACTTGATAATGAGAAGCTTCATAAGATTATTGAAAAGGGAATGGAATCCTGCGGGTATCTCAAATCGAGAAGGGTGCGGAAAATAATGGTAGACTCTGGTAATTGATTATTTTTATCAATAAAAGCAAAGGCTTATAGCACTAATGAGAATATTTCTCAGCAATACAGGTTAGTCTGGACTTTTGATTTAAGGATTCTATAATAAACGTAATATCAGAAAAGATAAAAAATGATATACAGGAGGCAATTACTATGATCAAACTTGATAAAAAACACAGCAGCCTATTTGCAGCAGGAGTATTATTTGGAACAGCAGGGATCAAACTTCTTTCCAGCAAAGACGCAAAAAAAGTTTACACAAACTGTACAGCAGCAGTTCTCAGAGCAAAAGACTGTGTGATGAAGACTGTATCAAAGGTACAGGAAAATGCAGAAGATATTTATGCGGAAGCACAGCAGATCAATGAAGATCGTGCAGCAGCTGAAGAAACATTTGAAGACACTGCTGAAGAGGAAGCATTAAAAGAAACAGAAGAAACTGCAGCAGAAGAGGAATAAGAAAAGAGCACCTGCGGTGATAAGCCAGCAGGTGTTCTTTCATTAGGGTGATGACAATATGAAATTTAAAATAGAACATGAGATAAGAGGCAGAGTCAGACTTCATATCTGTCAGAAACGTATGACATATATGCAGGCAGATCAGATGGAGTATTTCCTGAATCAATTGGATGGCGTGATATCTGTAAAAGTAATGGAAAGAACTCAGAATGTAGTTATTTGCTTTGCTGAGAATAGAGAAGCAATACTAAAAGCTGTGCAAAATTTTGCCTACGACAAAGTAGAAGTCCCGGACAGCTATCTTCAGAATTCAGGGAGAGAGATGAATGGAGAATACTGGGAAAAAATGATGAATCATGTCTTGCTTCATTATGGGAAGAAGATTTTTCTTCCACTTCCGGTAAGAACTGTGCTGACAGTACTGAATTCTGTGAAATATATATGGAAAGGAGTTCGGACTCTTGCGAAATGCAGAATTGAAGTTCCGGTACTGGATGCAACAGCAATCGGAGTATCCATTCTGAGAGGTGATTTCAATACAGCCTCATCAGTTATGTTCCTTCTTGGATTTGGAGAGATTCTGGAGGACTGGACTCATAAAAAATCTGTGGGTGATCTTGCAAGAAGCATGTCTCTGAATGTGAATAAGGTATGGCTGATATCAAATGATTCGGAAATACTTGTTAATGCAGATCAGATAATGCCTGGTGACTGCGTACGTATTCATATGGGAACGGTTATTCCGTTTGATGGTATTGTTACAGATGGTGAGGCGATGGTGAATGAGGCTTCTCTTACGGGAGAGTCCATGCCAGTCACGAAACACAAAGAAAATCATGTCTATGCCGGAACTGTTATGGAAGAAGGAGAGCTGACAATTCGTGTCAAAGAAACTTCTGGTTCGAGTAAGTACGAAAAAATTGTCACAATGATTGAAGAAACTGAGAAACTGAAATCTGCAGTGGAGAGTAAGGCAGAACATCTTGCTGACAGACTGGTTCCTTACACACTTGCAGGTACTGTTCTTACATATGCGCTGACGCGGAATGTGACAAAAGCGCTGTCAATTCTTATGGTTGATTTTTCCTGCGCTTTGAAGCTTGCAATGCCTATTTCCGTTCTTGCGGCGATTCGTGAGGCAAATGCCAGCCATATCACTGTAAAGGGCGGAAAATTTCTTGAAGCAGTGGCAGAGGCGGATACGGTTGTATTTGATAAAACAGGTACATTAACAAAAGCACAGCCGACAGTTGCAGATGTTATTTCTTTTAATGATGACTCAAAAGACAATCTTCTCAGACTGGCTGCATGTATGGAAGAACACTTTCCTCATTCTATGGCGAAAGCAGTCATGGATGCGGCAAAAGAACGTGGGCTTACGCATGAAGAGATGCATTCAAAAGTAGAATATATTGTGGCACATGGAATTTCCACAACAGTAGATGGAAGAAAAACAATTATAGGCAGTTATCATTTTGTTTTTGAAGATGAAAAATGCACGATTCCAGAGGGTAAAGAAGAGTTGTTTAAGAATCTTCCAGAAGAATATTCGCACCTGTATCTTGGTATTGAAGGGGAACTTGCAGCCGTGATCTGCATTGAGGATCCACTTCGCCCGGAAGCACCGGATGTGATAAAAGCACTTCGAAAGGCCGGATTTACACAGATTGTCATGATGACTGGAGACAGTGAGCGAACGGCAAGAGCAATCGCGGCAAAAGTTGGTGTTGACAAATATTATTCAGAAGTTCTTCCGGAAGACAAGGCGAAATTTGTAGAAGAAGCTAAATCTCAGGGACACAGGGTCCTGATGGTTGGAGATGGAATCAATGATTCACCGGCGCTTTCTGCAGCAGATGTCGGTATTGCAATCAGTGATGGTGCTGAACTTGCGCGAGAAATAGCAGATATCACAATTGGAGCAGATGATCTCAATGTCATGGTGATTCTGAAAGAAATCAGTAATGGACTTATGGTGAAGATACATAATAATTACCGAAGAATTGTGACAATCAATGGCAGTCTGATCGCTCTTGGTGTGGCAGGGGTAATTCAACCGACAACTTCCGCGCTGCTTCATAATACTTCAACACTTTTGATAGGTATGGAGTCCATGAAATCTATACGATAAATATTTGAGTCAAAAAAAGAAAGTTAACCGTGAAAAACTCTTGACAGGACGCAAAAAGTATTGTACTATCATATTGGTTAGAAATAACTAACCAACATATATTTACGGGTATGGCAGCATATCCGTAAATTTTAAATCATGAGTTAGACACAACTAATCAATAGGAGAACTGAAAATGCTGGAAGCGGAAATCATAGCACACTGTGCACCTACACTGGCGGGAATCAAGACTGCAAATATGTTTATGTACACACCTGAGAATCACGAAAAATTTTGCAAGGAAATTGATGAAGAAAACAGAATACTGAACAGTAAGGGTGTTTTTGTGGAGGTGCTCAGAACGAGTGAGAAAAAAGCTCTTGTTTATGTATATCGTAAAAAGAAACTAGAGTATGATCTTAAACGTGAGGGTGCCTGTGCTTTGTTGGAAAACTGTGGCTATGAATGCCAGGCTGCGGACTGCTGTCTCAGAAAACTGCAGGAACGTTTTTTTGAGAATGATTGTTTTCCGCATGAAGTAGGGCTTTTTCTAGGGTATCCGCTTGATGATGTGAATGGCTTTATTGAACAGAAAGGCAAAAATTATAAATGTTGTGGTATCTGGAAAGTATATGGGGATGAAGAACAGACACAGGCGCTTTTCAGGAAACTGAAGAAATGTTCGGAAATCTACAGACGATTGTTTGCAAATGGACGATCAATTCTTCAGCTTACCGTTGCAGCATAATAAGAAAGGACATGGTAAAATAAGATGAGTAAAGTAGCAGTAGTATACTGGAGTTCAACAGGAAACACAGAAGCAATGGCTAACGCAGTGGCTGAAGGTGCAAAAGCAGCCGGAGCAGAGGTCACAACTTTTGAAACATCTGATTTTTCAGCAGATAAAGTAGATGAATTTGATGCAATTGCATTTGGATGCCCTGCAATGGGTGATGAAGTTCTGGAGGAAGATGAATTTGAACCAATGTTCAGTGCCTGCGAAGATAAACTTTCCGGCAAAAAAACAGGTCTTTTTGGATCATATGGCTGGGGAGACGGTGAATGGATGCATAACTGGGAAGAAAAATGCAAAGAAGATGGAGCTGTTCTTGTTGCAGATGGTGTGATCTGCCAGGATGAACCTGATGATGAGGCAGCAGAAAGCTGCAGAGCACTTGGTAAAGCACTTGCATAAAAATAAAACATGACCGGAGCCCATTAAAAGGGCTCCGCTTTTTTGACAACAGAGAAAATTTCTGCCTTCCGTTCACAAAACCTACATAAATTTCTGGTAAGCTAAAAAACAAATAAAAAATTAAAAGCAGATGATAGATGGAGGTATGAATAATGGAGACTCCCAAAATTCTTGTAGTAGATGATGAAAGCCGCATGCGTAAGCTTGTGAAGGATTTTCTTGAAAAGAAAAACTTTCGTGTACTGGAAGCTGGAGACGGCGAAGAGGCAATGGACATTTTCTACGAAGAAAAAGATATAGCATTGCTGATCCTGGATGTTATGATGCCGAAGATGGATGGATGGGAAGTGTGCCGCGAAATCCGCAAGAACTCAAAGGTTCCGATCATTATGCTGACGGCCAGAGGTGATGAGCGTGATGAACTTCTTGGATTTGATCTCGGTGTGGATGAGTATATTTCCAAACCGTTCAGTCCGAAAATCCTGGTAGCAAGAGTAGAAGCAATTCTTCGAAGAACCGGACAGGATACAGGCAATGATGTGCTTTCTGCGGGCGGTATTGTAATCGACAAATCGGCACATCAGGCAAGTGTGGATGGAAAACCGATGGAACTGAGTTTTAAAGAATTTGAACTTCTTACCTATTTCCTTGAAAATCAGGGAATTGCACTTTCCAGAGAAAAAATCCTGAACTCTGTATGGAATTACGATTATTTTGGAGACGCCCGTACAATTGATACGCATGTTAAAAAACTGAGAAGCAAAATGGGCGACAAAGGTGAGTATATCAAGACAGTCTGGGGAATGGGTTATAAGTTTGAGGTAGATGAAGCATGAAAATGCCACATATATCTGGCAAAAAAACCAGAAAAAAGAAATTTCATCCACTGAGACGACAGATTGAATTCTGGTTCATCGGTCTTCTCCTGCTTTCCATGGTGGTTACGACTTTGATCAATGGGCTCTTTCTGGAACACTATTATATCAGCAAGAAGACGGAAGTATTGCAGGAAGCTGTTGAAAATCTGGAGTCATTGGAAATGACAACGGATGATTCAGGAAAATATAATGCGGAGATTTCAGATGAGATGTTTAAAGACAGCTCAGAGAATAATCTCACATGGATCATCATTACTGCAGATGGGCAGACAGTATGTTCTGTCGGAAGTAATGAGGATCTTCTGGAAGCCAGGCTGGTAGGATATGCCTATGATCTGGATCAGAAAAAGGATAATCATGCTAAAATACTCCAGCAGAACGATAAGTATGTCATTCAGCAGGTCAGAGATCGCTTTGCAGGAATGGAATATGTAGAGAGCTGGGGAGAACTGGGAAATGATTGCTATTTCCTGATACGAACGCCGCTTGAGAGTATTCGTGAAAGTGTTTCTATATCCAATAAATTCTATTTTTATGTGGGTATTATGATCATTATTGTCAGTGGATTTGTGATCTGGTTTGTTACAAAACGAATTACACGTCCGATCAGTGAACTTACTCTTCTTTCCACTAAAATGAGTGATTTGAACTTTGAAGCAAAATATCAGAGCCAGGCGGGGAATGAAATTGATGAGCTGGGAGAAAACTTTAACCGGATGTCGGCACAGCTGGAAAAAACGATCTCTGAACTGAAATCAGCGAATAATGAGCTGCAGAAAGATATTGAGAATAAAGAACGTATCGATCAGATGCGTCAGGAATTTCTGAATAATGTATCTCATGAACTGAAGACACCGATCGCGCTGGTACAGGGTTATGCAGAAGGACTCAGGGAAAATATATCAGATGATCCGGAAAGTCGGGAGTTTTACTGCGATGTTATTATGGATGAAGCTGCAAAAATGAATAAACTGGTTCGAAATCTGCTGACCTTAAATCAACTTGAATCAGGAAGAGACGAAATGACAGTAGAGAGATTCGATATCGTCAGTCTGATCAGAGGCGTACTTCAGTCAATGGACATTATGATCCAGCAGAAAGAGGCAAAGGTCAGTTTCGAAGCAAAAGAACCTGTTTATGTATGGGCAGATGAATTTAAGATTGAAGAGGTTGTGACTAATTATACAAGTAATGCTCTGAATCATCTGGATGGTGACAGGGAGATAGAGATTCGCGTACTTGTGGAGACGGATCATGTCAAAATAACGGTATTTAATACCGGAAAACCAATTCCTGAGAAAGATATTCCGAATCTCTGGAACAAGTTTTATAAGGTCGATAAGGCGAGAACCCGTGAGTATGGAGGAAGCGGAATCGGATTATCTATTGTCAAAGCAATCATGGAGGGACTTCATCAGGAATATGGAGTTCGAAATTATGATAATGGTGTCGAATTCTGGTTTACAGTAGACAGAAAGAATCAGTAAAAGAGCACAAATCAGTGACAGATGTAAAGAAATAGCTTTGCATCTGTCTTTTTTTGGGTTATACTGGAAGAATCAATGAAGACAGGATGTGAGAGACTATGATTGGATTAATTGACTACGATAGCAATTATTTTCTATAACATACTGATTATCATTGCATAACAAGTAAATCTTTAGCACTTTTATTACTTTTACGAATTATTTACGAATTATAGTGTCTCGAATATGTCATATAGAAAAAGAAGGCAGACTGGTTTTTTATTTACCAATCTGCCTATATTTATATACACACTCACAATTTCTCATATATTATTTTTCTGCTCTTAACAGAGTTACGTCGGTCTCGGAGACATCAACATCAGCGTCTGTATTAGTGTATGCGGTTGCATCAATCGTATAGTCTACGACCCTGACGATAATGAAGTCACTCTTAGCATAACCCTCTTCATTGAGCATCTTCTCAACTCTTTTATCCAATGCTTCTTTGGAGCCGAGTTCAAGCGGAATCACTTCGCCATCAATATTTGTTGTCAAATACTTATACAGCGTTTCGTAATTATCTCGCTTAGCCTGAGCAATCATAATTCTATACATTCTCAAGCACCTCCTGTTTAATGCTTTGTCTTTGCTTTTGCGTTTTTCACGTATGTAGCGGTACCATCAAATTTGTGTTTATACTGTTCCGGTGGCTGTTTAGGCAACGCACGTATTTCATCCATAAGACCTTCTACGAATGAGTTGCCATGCTCATGCTGATAGATTAAGAATCTACGCTCTAAGCATTCCATAGAGTAGTCATCAATCCATCCATGCTCATATACGAAGAAATGATGACGTTCTGTTACATAAGCCTTAATACTCTCCTTATCAGACTCAATCAGCATAGCAATACTGTCATTGATTTTGTCTACAGAATTATTCGTATCTTCTTTAGCTTCCTTCAGTTCATCCACATCTTCTTTAATCGTGTCAATCTCTTCTCGTTCGTCATGGTCTTTATCATAGTATTTGCGGACACGATCACAAGCCCAGTCGATAAAAGACACTACTCCCTTAACAGCAAGACACAGGATTACTGTGTACATGATAATATCTGTGGGAGAATAGTTTGTAAGTAATTTTTCCATATTTCCCTCCAAAAGTTACATGCCGGAAATACATAAGGGCGGAATTGACCGCCCAAACATAGATTAAAGTTTCACGCAGTAATCAAGAGAAATCCATCCGGCTCCAGATTTCAGTTTTCCCCAGCCCTTATCAGAGCCAGTTCCTGCTTTTTCCTCAACAATGGTGAAAGTTCCCTTACCGGTATACTCACCAGTTTTCGGATAGTTTGTGCCAGCGCCAGTACGGATTCTGAGATCGCTTGCATCAATGCGAACCTTATACGGCACATTAGATGTACTTGCAGCTGGTTTTGAGGAGGAACCAGATACAGTAGAGCCAATGGTGCAATAAGATGCGTTTTCGAGATAAATCCAGCCAGCACCAGATTTCAGTTTTCCCCAGCCGTTATTCACAGCAGTAATTGTGAATACGCCTTTACCAGTCTTGCCGACGGCATCGCCGTTAGGTGTCTTTCTGATATTCAAATCAGATACAAGAACGTTGACTGTAAATGGAGTATTTGGGAAGTTGGTATTTGTCTTTGACGGAGTAGCAGTGCTCGTAGAGCCAGTAGAACTTCCTCCAGTTGATGTAGACCCACTTCCGAGTAATGCATTGATACGGTTAGCTAAATCGCCGTATCTTGAATAAAGCCAGTTACCAGGGCAACTCTTATTTGCAAAGAAGCGATGAGCAGTCAAAACCATTTCATTGCTCTTTGGTTCGTATGCCAAAGCTGCTTCCTTACTACCTTTCCAAACAACTTTGTTCTTACCATTTCTGCGACAGATATCAGCACAAAGCTTAATCAGTTTTTCATAGACAACGGTATTCATTTCGTATGGTTCTTTCATACCACTTGCACACTCAATGGTAATTGCCCTCTGGTCGTTTGCGTTGCTAGATGAACACCAGCTGCGATTAGCCTCGTCTACGCAGAGCACAACTCGTCCATCTTTGCCGATGCCATAGTTACAGCTTGCCTGTACAGAAGAGCTTGTAAAGCAACTGCCAATGGACTCAGCAGAGAGCTGTCCAACAACACAATGCGGTGTTAATCTGTCAATAGAATGAGTACGTCTACCACTGTGGTTAGGACTCTTTACCACGCAATCTACAAGTGAACTGTTCGTATAACCCATAGTCTTACCTCCTTCTGTCTGAGTTGTTTTTGAAGCAAATTTGTCGTAATATACCTGACCGTATGAAGCCCTGCGGCTTTGTACGGCAGAACTCTGGTCTGCCGGACGTTCGTATTTCAGAAGCACAGCGTTTGATGCCTGCAGAACAGAAGTGGCGCTACGCAGTTCAGAGAGAATAGTGCCATAGTTTTCGCTCAGTTCTTTATACATAAACTCAAGCTGCATTTCCAAATCACCGATAGACGTTCCTTTAGCCTGACAGAATGCAAGTAATGCCTGCTTTCTGCTCCAGTAAGTCCACTGGCACAGACCATATCCAGCGCTGTCTCTGACAAAGTTCCTGTATGATCCGTTATCTACAGCGGTTGTATAAGCCGCATCGGTATATCCGAGTTTCTTTTCAAATGAATTTTGCAGGTTGGTAGGGACTAATCCGCTTTCTGCGTAGATATTTCCCATGAGACCTGCGGCTCCGCACTTGCTCATTCCCTTGCCAATACAAAAGTTCCAGATGCGTTCTTCATTTGTCGTTCCTGTTAATGCCATAGAGAAATCAATCCCCTTTCGTAAATAATTTAATTAGCATGACAATCTAAACAAAAGACGGGCTTTAATTCCCGTCCTTGTTAGTAGTTGTTGCATTTGTTTTTACAATTTCACGCAGAGTATCCAGTGCAGAATCAATCTGCTCATCGATCCATTCAATCAGAGCCTTCTGGTCTACGACCTTAGAGAGGATAGGATATTCCTCATAGATCTGCTTGATTACCTGAGCACGTTTGATGGAGCCTGCCTCACTCCATTCCTGCCAATCAACCTCTGCATCACTAATCATTTTCAGAATAGTTGTCTGAATCTGTTTCTTTGCGATTTCAATCTTTTCATCCTGACTCTTAGACATATAGTCCTGAGTCTTTTTCACAATACCGATAACAAGACCAATGCATACAAGAATGCTTGTCCAGTTGTCATTCAGAAGCTGTAAAAATTTCTGTAATCCTTCCATAATTCATTACCCCTTTCCAGATTCCGAGTTGCTTGCTGTTTCCTGTTCTTTCATAGCAGTTTCGTAGACGATACCACCTTCTGTGTTCTCGGCTTTAGATTTGCTATAATATCCGAAGATAACAGGTGCGAGAGAAGCCACGATACCGAGTAGAGCATAAGCCTGAGATATGTCACAGAGCCTATGCGATTCATACATGAACCAGATAGCAATGCAGAAGACGAGGGCGACCATAGCCCAAAGAACCAGTTTACTATTGGAAATCTTTCTGGACTTCTTCACTTGTCCTTTCGCACGTTCTGCTTGAAGCTTTCTGAGTCGTGCTTTACTTTCATTTTCGTGCTTGATACGAAGCATCTCAGCGTTATATTCTTTTTCACTGATATATCTCATTGTTTCACCACCTTTGAGATACTATATATAGATAAACTAACGATACAAGAAACTATATATAGCACTATAGCGTTTATAAAACGTGAATTTGATATGTATATTACTTTGCATCCGTATAGTAAATAGCTGCTGGTTTGATTTCGGTATCTGTTGCAACATACATATCTGAATCATTTATCAGCATTCGCCTAAATACGGTGTATAAAAATGTTTCATCAATACCCGGCTGAGCAATAATCTTATTTGCTCTTATGCCACGAGCTGCATCGCTTGCGTAGACGAATCGAATCATTGTTCCGTCCACCAGTTCAATCCAGCAACCACAACGTGATTTAATCATTTTGTTAATCATGTCATGTGGATATGTATCCAAAACCTTACTGAACATCTCATCTCTCCATTCGATGTCAGAATATACAATCAAAATTCGCTGTCTTAATACTGTAGATAAATCGTTCATTTCTTCTCCTTAAATTTCCATCGATAATACGGCTTTTCTTCTCCAAAAAACCAGTAGCGTTCATAGTCATCAATCACAATCGCACATGCGGACAGTAATACCCACAAAAGAGAGAATGGTAGGCAAATCTGACCAAAAATATTAAATGGCATATTTGAATAATCCCAGATGCCAAGTCCGAGCCATAAATTCAATATGCATCCAGATATGAATTCTCCAGTTGTTACAATGCACGATCCGATGATTGCTTGCAGCCAAATCGGTGTGTCCATTGATAAGACTTCATTAATAAGTCCGATGCATACGCCACATACACCTGCAAGAACGAACATGCTGATATGGCTATATCCTCTCCACACGATTTCAATCATGTAGTAAACAGACCCCATCACAGTAAACAGCGACAGATATTTAAGGCATAATGATAGAGCCTTTTTCATCGTACAACCTCCGTATGAATGCAGAGAGCCGGATAAACCGACTCAGTGCATATTATTTAATTAGCTTGATATATTAAGCCTCTGCGTTTGCCTGAGAATACAGCATCTTCAGGACTTCAGACTGATAAGCTTCTGGGATATCAGCACCGTACTCTACGGCACAAACATCATTGATATCAGTCATGCTCTCGATATAGTCTCTCAGAGAGTTAAAGTATGTAGTCTGGAATTCAATGCAATTCTCCATTGCTGTGTTCAGAGCTACTACTTCATCTTTTGTGTAGAATTTACAGGATTCGCCGTCTGCATGATATGGAAGAACCGTGATACCAGCATTGGCTCTGTCATTCAGCTTAGAAATTTTCAGCTGATCTGCAACTTCAAGGCTGAAGTGATGAGATTTCTTGTCAGACAGGGTGATGTCAAATCCCTGTGTGATAACTTCATTGCAGGCAACGCTCATCTCTGCAATCTTTGCAGCTTTTACATCGTCAATGTTATCGTTTGTTACAACACCGGATTTGATAAGCTGCTCCATAACAGCGCCCTTGATTTTATCTGGCACTGCATCGAATTCCTTCTCACCATTGTAAACAAGGTCTGTCCAAAAATTGATTAACTGAATCATATAACACCCTCCTCTTAAATTAATGCGCTCAGCTCAATAATGCACTGTTTCATTTTTTCTGCTTCTGTCATTTCGCGGATAATGAATCTAGTATGACCATCCTCGCTCCAAATGTTTGTACAGGTCATATCCTTATAATCAACACCGCCAATATTTACACTGGATAAATTGGCATCAGACAGAATCTCAATATTAACTTCATCATCTGTGATGTAGTTGTTGCCATTCAGTGTAGCGTGAATCTCTGTGCCGTTTGCGAGGATAATATTGTAAATAGTATTTTCCATCTATAAAACCTCCAAATAAGTCGTAGTAAAGAAGATTTAAGTTGTCACGTTGTATTTTACTCATTAGGTATGCATGACCGCCCATCCAGGAACGAAACATATTTTCTACTTCTTCCTGTGTGCGTTCGCCTCTTTGTACTTTTCTGCTCAATGCTTTGAGCTTACGTCTCATATCAACAATTCTCTGTGGGTTGATTTTCCTTATCACTCTTCCTGTATCAGTGAGAGAGTAGGATATCTGCAGAAAGCGATAGTAGTCTGATAGCTTTACTATTCTTGTTTTCTTTCTGTTCAACGTCATTCCGAGTTCTGTTGCTTTAGCTGCAATCTTAGCTTCAAGTTTAATCAGATACTCTTTGCTCTGGGAAATCACATAGCTGTCATCCATATATCTGCCGTAGAATTTCTGACCTTCAACAATCTTGACGAAATTATCTATCTGAGTTGGATAGTATATGCCTATAATCTGGGAGCACTGATCTCCGATATTTACAGACTTCCTCATGAATTTCTCTCCTGTATGAGCAGATTTTTGAACGTTCAGTCTGTAGTCAGCAGAATTGAATGGCGTTTCCATACAATGTGCATACTCCTCATCTGTCATATACGAGACATCAATCTTGAAATTATCGAATATTAAATCTAATAACCACAGCGAAAATTCATCATGCACATGCTTTGCAATTTCTTGATAAGCAATATCATGTGGGATATTGTCATAGAATTTGCTGTAATCCGTTAAAAGTATGTAGCCGTCATTCCCGTACAGTCGATAGTATTTGTGTAAATGCTCCTCGAATCTTTGGCGGCTAAAAGTAATTCCTTTTCCTTTCAGCGATGCTCCGTTATCATAAATCAGATAAGAGAGCAAACTCGGAGCCAAAATATTATCACAAAGAGAATGACGGATAACTCTGTCAGACATTTGTAACCCTGTAATAGGTCGTGTTTTGCCACGCTCGCTAATAATGAACTCAGTAGAAGCTTTTGACTGATATGTCCTGTCTTTTAAAGTAGCTTTACTCTTGACAATATGTGGCAAGAAATCCATTTCATATTTCTGCACTTGAGGTTTCCAGTCAGAGTCCTTCTTTGCAGCTAAAAATGCATGATAAAGTGAGTTTAAATTATATACAACATGACACCCATCTTCAAAATGTGTGTTTGTATCTGTCATTTCTTTCCAAAATATTTGACGTGTATAGCAATCAGTCGTAACGAATTGCATCGCCTTTGTCTTTTAGCACATTCCTGTGCAAGGACAATTTCTCCTTTCTTCGTTTCTTGTATCTGCATATAGCATAATTAAACAAGTGGAAGAAATCGGACGAACGCCATTAGAATTAGACGCGTTGTTGTTGTTCGCATTGCCGTTGTTGTTCACATTACAGAAGTTAGTCGCAGACCTCACACCACGCAGCCAATAGTTGAAGCGACAAACGGCGCAAAACATGCAGAAATTGCCCTGATTAGTTTCCTTATGCTGTCACAGATTCTTTCTCTCTGTCTAAAATGCTTTTACGAATTTTGTTGTCGGATTTTCTCCAACCTTTGATTAGCACCTGTTCTTGCATAATCATATTTGTGATATTTTCATATTTCTCTATATTGACAGGCAGAGTAGTGATGATATACTGTAATTCCTGTATCAGGTTCTCACAGTGACCAAGAGCTAAGTCCTGATGTATTCTTCGTTCATCACACTCACTAATGAATTGCGGACATATTTCATTAGCTAGAAAAATTTCATGTACCATATCACGGGTAATTTGTATAATTGCTTTCTGCTCATCTGGTATAAACCATTCTACAAAAGCTTCGTATCGCTCTCTGCGTTTCTCTACGCCGCGATCATAACCATCTTTCTGTTGTTGACTCCACTTGTTGTATGCTTCCGGTTTTGGTCTTTCTTCATATTCCCTTAGTCCGAATTTTCTCAGAGCAAGGTCAGTTATAACCGTCCGAACTTTATACGCATGATGCTCAACCTCAAATGGTGATGGCTTTCTATTTGCTTTCAGTACCGACATCATTTCCTCCGTATTAACCCACCCACCCGGAGGTGGGATGGGATTAAAGATATTGCATTGTATTTCTTGTCAATATTAATTAACGAAGAAAAACGGACGAACGCCAAAAGAATCAGACGCGCCGCTGTTGCTCGCATAGCCGGTGGAGTTCACACGACAGAAGGGAGTCGCAGACCCCACACCACGCAGCCAATAGGCGAAGCGACGGTGAATGTATTCAGGAGCGAGAGCGAACAGTGGGAACTGAGAGTTGATACATCCAACTTCGTAACCGCTATTAGCCCATACTTTTGTTCCGTATACCATTGTCTCGGACATCAGCTCAACTTTACAGTCATACCAAGCCCATCCAGAAGCCTGTCCATCAGCTGTTGCATTTGGCAAGATATCTCTATAGGACATTACGTGAGAAGAACCGAAGTCACTCACAATTTTCTGAGTAGCCTGTGCGAGGTTAGCAGTTCTCATGTCAGAGTTAGCATAAGCACCAGTTGTGGTATTTGCGGCAGCGCCTTCTGTATACTGACCGCTGTCTGTGTTATGCATCTGAGCATTGTACAGTGCAGAGTCAGGAACAAGGCACATGCAGTTACCGAGAGAAGACTTATCTCCAATCTGCTTTCCGAGGTTGAAGCCAGCAACTCGATATACAGTGCCGTTGATTGTCAGGTAGTCACCTACAAACAGGTCGTCAAATGTACCTGCCTGAATAGCTTTTGACATAGCGGAGGTGTAGGAAGTACCTAAGTTCTTACCTCTGAAAATAGAGTTATGACCTCCTGCGTTGTTTCTTGCTGCACCTGTGTACAGCTCATTGATTGCGGCTGGGAGAGTTTTTGTACCCTGATCCAGACCATAAGTTTTGTTCATCAGTTTGTTAAGGGCGGCAGTGGAGAGATTTCCGAAAGTCACACCCTTAGTACCATTCGCACCGTCAACTGGGAGCACGTCAGTATCAGCAACAGAAGTAACAGCGGAAAGGTCTTTAATTCTTGTTGTATTTGCCATAGTATATTCCTCCTCTTATATACCTAATTTCTTTTCTAGTTTTTCTATACGGTCATTGAAATCCTGCATTTGCAGTTCGTCGTATAGCAATCTGACCAATAAAAAATGAGTATACTCAATGCAGTAATACTCATTTTCATCGTCTGGATTTAATTTTCGTGTGCCAAGCATCAGGAGTTTATCTTCAACTCCATGCCTAGCAAATGCATTTCGTAAATCTTGCGCCAGTATTCCGACACATAATTCCTCGTGGTCATAATCTGGTGCTGACATTCTGAACTGTACGAATCGGACTTCTCCAACAGCTTGAATAATGTTTCTTGCTATTGGTTCAATATCACGTTTCATACGTCTGTCTGAAAGGCTTCCACTCCATGTTCCATCAAGGAATCCCTTTCCAGTCTGAGCCTTCACATGAACACCATCTGATGCGGCATAAATGGAACCATTCTTTTGCTGAGTACCATTGTTGTTGTAGTACCAGTCAGCCCATCCATAACCTCCTGATGTTGTCTCATTCATCAACTGAACACCTTTGAGAATACGCATCAACATAGCACAGTCGATTCCGGCACGATTGGCTGTTTTACCGAAAGCAATACCGTCACCACCAGCCTTATAGTCCATTGTTGCGAAGCCGTTTGATAATGTCATAGTGGCGACGGCTTCTTTCCCAGCTTTATCTCTGATGATAAGTCTGATATCATATGCCTGCGTATCAGACACAGCAATTACACGGGTGTCACTCAGACTTAATGAACTTGCGCTGATAGCAAGATTTGTCCATGCTGACTGACCTGCGATTCTATATTGCAGAACAGGAGTGATGGTATTGCCGGATATGCTACTTACAGAACCATTTGATACAATTTTCGCATGGTCTCCCGTATCGTCAGCTATGAAGTTACTTGTTGTACTTCCAGCTCCTCGTGATGCAGATATTTTCGCTGTAGGTAGGCTATAATCAGACACGGTAACTTTCATGGTTGCGGAGTTCGTCCTTCCACGACTATCTTTAGCGGTAACTGTTATCGTTTTTTCTCCAGTTGATGTAAACGGGTCAAAAGTATACTCGGTTCCGCTTGAAGCAGTTTTGTCAGACATCCCAGTTACAGATATCTTGAGTGATGAAATAGTAGAGCTGTAGCTGCCAGATGCCGAGGGCTTAACCTTAACCCCAGATAGTAACTTCGCATAACATCCGAACGTGCTATTGGTGTTCGTGAGTGATGAGATGCTACATGACGGCTTCACACTTGCCGGGACATTGCATGTAAAAGATATGGACTTGCTTCCAATTTTGGTATTACCATTGTATGTATCGCAATATAATGTACCAACTCCTGAAGTGGTGTTTGGAACCATATGTGCCAGATCAAGAGGCGGAGTCCACGATACACTGGTGCTGGAAGATTTCGTGCATATAGTGCCAGATTTTGTACCGTATAAATATGTAATGGTGTGTGTAAAGCTTGTGCTTGCACGGGATACAGAAATTGTTCCGGCGCTTCCCATTGTAAGAGTTCCACACGAAATGGAAGATGCTCGTGGTATAACATTAAGGGAGAATGTCTTGCTCTTACTTTTGTTGATATCCCACTCATAAATACCAGCTTCAACAGAGATGGAAAAAGATTTTGAACCATCGGCATTGTGCTTCAATGTTTTGGAGCCACTACATATTTGTGTACCATTATATGCATCCGTATGATGGCTGGAATCGCGATAAAATACCTGACTGCCATCAATTTTAATTCTAACCTCGCTGACTCGAACCCATCCAGAATATGAGCCGCTACCTTTGAGTGTCCATTTAATAGTGGATTTGTTATTAGCTATATCCTGGGTTGCCGTCCAGCTCAGCGTGACACTGCGCTGTGAATATTCGCCAGTTGTCACGCTTCCGCTTAAAGCCATATATTTTCACCTCCAGTCTATTAATTACCTGCCCCCCCTAAGTACCTAAATGACAGGTTTCCATTAGAACGGGGAATAAAAGCAAATTTGCCAAGCTGTAATCGTTCTAAGATTTCAGCATCAGTTACATATAGCTTATTGTTACTGAAGTATGCTACTTCGTCAGTACCCTGATAGAAGCTCAGTTTCTGTTCACTTAACAGCATAGACAGCTGCTTAGAGACATCCTGACTTGATATCTTTCTCGTGATACGCAAACCAGCATCTTCCATTGAGAAGCACTCTGTTGTCTTCTCAATATCAACAATTTTGCCATTGATAGCATCGACCTGCACAATGTATGTGTTGATATCGGTTTGTACCTTATCAACTTGCTGTTGTGTAGTTACGCTGCTTTTACGAATTTCTTCAATACGTCCATCTTCACCCACCAAATCATCAAAGTCTTTACGATTGATGGTTACCTGGTTCAGAACGTCAGAAATAATTTCTCTTAACTCATCAGATATATCGCCAAGGTTTTTGTCTGTATAATTCAACAAATCCTCTGGGGCAGGATAATAGTCTGTAGGACGGTTTCCTTTCTCTAACTGAATGTAGTCAATAGCGTAGTAATCATTTCCGTTCATATTGTCAGTGATACGCAGGACGTTGGAAAGATTTCCAACATTTCCAGTCGTCAATAGCTGACCAGACGATGTTGCAAAATTGTAACGTGCGTCAGTAACTAGCTCGAATTCTGTATCCTCAAGCGTCAGAACTGTATATACCTTGTTCCATCCAGAAGACAACTGTATTTGCTGCATGTCTGTTGTCTGCATAACGCCATTGGCATTTGCAAGGCATACGTTAATAGTTGTATTCTGGCGGGAGTATACATTCATTGATACCGTGAGTTTAGTACCAATGGAGGCAGAAATTAGATTATCTGTGTATACTTCATAGTAAACAGCCTTAGCTGTATTAGATCCGGTTCCGGACTGAATCTTAATTACTTTTTTGGCTTCAATCTCATCTTCAGTGATGCTATAAACACCATCGCTGCCATAATAATGGCATCCTTCAAGCGCATCAGATTTCTTGAGCAAGTTTCTTGCACCAATCATCATATTTGCGCTATCTACCAGAATAGGAATAGTTTGGATATCGAGCAGGTTATTATCATTTGGAGCTTGACTGGCTTTATGCATTTCTACTGTATAGAACGTAGGCATATCAGCCTCTCCATAGATTGTGAATGACTGCTCGGCAACATTACCAGAAGAACTAAATACCTCTTCTGTTCGGTTGTCACTATATGTCTTTGTAATGACAAAACGGCAAGGGTAGACCTCTCGATCACCATTGCCATCTCTGTAATAACCTCTGACTTTAACCGTATCCGGTGTAATGATGTTGTTTCCATCAATCTTGACTGCGGATGTATCAACTTCAAGGAAATATGTTCTTCCTGTCACTCCGGTATCGCCCTGTTTCGCATTTGTATACGTCACAGTTGAATTGCCGTCTGAATAGTTGACAGTAGTTCTTGTCCAGAGAATCATGCCATCTGAAAGTTCTGGCATTTCGTCTGACCATTTGTTTGTAACAAATATTCTCGAAGAATTGTCAACCAGTGATAATCCACCGCTAGTGATAAGCTCGACTGATTCTGGCGGAGTAGTGCTTTTCTCGGTTGTTGCGATATACTCTATCTTTGTAGAGGTAATTGTAACATCAGCACCCTTGATAAGAGACCATGTGTACTTCGTAGGGTCTGTACTATCAGCCTTAATATTATCTGTGTACTGTCCGATATATTTTTTATCAGTACCAACAGTCGTGTTGAATCCGGTTTTTCCATCCGCTGAGTCTGCGTAAGCTATATGAACATAGCCATTCTCACCCGGTGTACCGTTTTCCCCGACGTACTTAGACCACTTATATGCACTTGCGGCTGTCGGTGCAGTAGAAGTGGTTGTAGATGCAGTACCGATATATTTTGTTGCGCTTGAAGGTGTTGTGGTCATTCCGCTACCATTTGCATCAGTAGCATATCTTATCCAGAGATAAGAGGATACACCGTCAAAGTAATCGACTCCTTTAACAGGCGTTTTACCATCAGCACCCTTGATAAGAGACCATGCATAATCCTTGTAGTTTCCGCTGTCAGCCTGTACATTATCAGAGTACACGCCAATATATGTCGCTCCGGTAAACTCGGATTTAGAGAATCCCTCTTTACCATCAGAACTCATAGCGTATGCGAAATGTACATAGCCATTCTTTCCAGGGATACCATCTTCGCCATCTTTTCCTGCAAACTTAGACCATGTATAGGAGTTTGACGTGTCAGGGTCTTTGATGACATCATTGACGCAAATACCAATATAGTCCGAAGGAACTTCTGATATCTGGCTATCTGTAGGATTTGGATATGCGGAATATTTGATATGAACATAATTGCTTGAACCGTCACGTCCATCACGTCCATTGATTCCGTCGATTCCATCCGTACCATCGATACCCTGTCTTGACACGCTATATGTTACCGTAGAATTTCCATCTGAGTAATTGACCGTAGTTCTCGTCCACAGATATGATCCTTCAATAACATTCGGAACTGTTGTGAGCCACTTATTTGTAGCTAGCTCGTTTCCATTATGGTCTACAATGATTTTTCCATCATTTGTCGCCATTGAGTTTGCGGATGGCGGGATAGTACCGCTGTCGCTCGGAATATACACAACCTCCGTGGAAACGATATACACACTTGTACCATCTTCTCCACGAATTTGTGACCAAGCATATTTTTTGTAGTCTGTACTATCTTCTTTCACATTGTCGGTATAAACACCGATATGTGTAGCTCCTTCGTATTCGACTACACTGAAGTTCACACTACCATCTGCTGACTGAGCATACGCAAAATGCACATAACTATCTGCACCTGCTGTACCGTCCTTACCGTCTTTACCAGTAAATTTACTCCATGTATAAGAGCTTGCTGTTGTTGGGTCGTTCACATTTTCATCGACGCAGATGCCGATATATGTAGATGGAACTTCGGTCATTAATTCATCTGTTGGATGTGCAACCGGGCTGTATTTGATATGAATGTAGGATGATTTGCCATCTACACCATCACGTCCAGGAAGACCTTGACCGCCATCAGCACCGGCTTTCAGTTTTGCAATTCGGAATTTCTTGCTGACAGATAACTTGTCCATATAGATTAAATCAAATACGACCTCGCCAACACTTGTGGTTAAGTTCTTGATCGTGTATCTATGGTTCGTCTTGTCCCATTCACCTACAATCCCGCTTGTGGCAGTGATTGTCCATTTCAGGTCAGATGATTTTGTGATATCCGTACTTCCAGAGAACACGAGTACATCTGTATAGCAATCAGTGAAATTGCCTCCGTTGCCATTAGAATCGGTAGTGATACCGATGTATTCATTTGTAAGCTGTACCACGAGAGCAGCAGCTTCTTGCTTGATGGTCTTGTCAATATAAGAACCAAGGTCATCGCTGGTTGTCATTTGGATATGTCTACCGTTGATTTTGATATTTCCATCATCATCTACATACACATATTTTGTGTAAGAACCGTCTTCGTTCTTACGCTGAAGTGTAAATAGATCTTTGTTCGTATCAGAAGCGTCAGCAGTAATCGTCATACCATTCTGGTCAATCTTCACAGAACCTGATGTGTTGTAAATACCAAGCTCATTTCCTAGAATGATGTTACCGACAATCTTATGTGCGATAATACCATAGTCTTCTTTATATGTACCTGTCTCCGGGTCATAGTAAATATACTTACCAAGACCTGTTTTAACAGTTTTCCACCCATCGTTTGTGTAATAAAATCCATGATTGATAATCTTTGTCTGCTCTGCACTATAGTCGTCTCCGAATTCGTTCTTTTCTCTCATCAGGAGACCGGATTCATCAACAACCATATTCTGATTATCGGCAGCGTTTACGATTCTTTTATTCGTAAGGTTCAGACCGTTCTCAACCATGTCCATAATCTGCTTATTCGCATTATTTCCCTTATTAGCCTGATGCTGTACCATAGAGTATGATGTAGCCATAGATTGAGCCTGAGCCAGAATACTCTGCGTATCTGACATATAGTCCAGTCCATATGTGACATCTGAAAACTCTACATCGAGCTTATCAAGATTGTCGTAGTCAATCTTATAAGAAGTCAGTCGAAGCTTATATACCACTCCGTCAATTTCGATGTGAACCCAGTTACCGACCTCGAAATTAACAAGAAGAGGAGAGAATGCTGCGTTGCCTTTTACAAGATAAAGCTGATCGTGAGTAATGATATGAACTCCATCCAACGTGACGATTGGAACCGGAGATTCTTCCACATCCTGCTCTTTAACCAGAAGGAAGTTGTTAAGGTTGCAACTGATTGTATGCTGTAATGTTGCAGATTTTACGATTTCACGTTCGGCGTTTTTGATAAATTCTTTTGCCTGAGAAATCAGTTCTGTGTCTGATAACCCATCAGAAATGAAATTGTCATTCTGGTATGTATCATCACGTCTGAAAGAACAGAACTCTACCCATAAAGTTTCCCCAAGGTAGCTTCTGAGATCAAGCTTGTTGGCAATAGCCTGACGCTGTTTCTCAATGTAATCCAGTACGCCATCTGGATTACTTCTTGTACCTCTAAGTTTCAGAACCTCTGCCTCACGTTCTCTTAATTCATCCTGAATCCATACGCTTCTGTTGTAGTACGGTAAATACATAGATGCATACAATTCATTTTCAGGGTCAGCTACTCCCTGTTGAATTAAGATATCCAGGCATCCACGAGCAATGCTCGCAAGGATATTGAGGTTATCCACGCTATAGAATGACAGTGCCTGTTTGAACTCGGACTCGCTCTTCTTAAATAGAGCAACAGTTCCTGTAGCATCTACATCATTCTTTTTCATAGCCTTCTCAATCTGACATTTGATGAAGTCCGGTGTTGCGTCAGAAACGTATACGGTCAATACTGCAGATGTTGCCGTGTCCTCTTCATCTGAATATCCAGTAAGAGTGATGGTTCCCTTCCACACTTTCGCTTCGTATGTGTTACACTTCGCTGTGATTCTATACAAAGAAGTATCAATAAATACCTTCGCATAATTCTGTACAGCAGATGTAACAGTAGCAGAAGATGAGATCTCTGCATTCTGAATGCCAAGAGGAGATAAAGTATTTGTGGTGAGCTTTGCAAGCTCTTTTGCGGCAGTTGTCTTCTCACCATGCTCCGATGCTGGAGCCAGAGTGGTCTTTAATAAGCTATAGAAATTCAATGCAGAATAATATACATCTGTCAACGCAGAGTATCCTACGATTGGATATTTTACATTTGTCAGAGTATCATCATACAGCTTGTATTTATTGATAAGAGCGTTATACTCAGAAATTACAGTAGATGGAATATCTATCTGTTTTTCAGTTGAGTATGACTCATATTCTGTGTCATAAGCCTTCAGCTTGTCCTGTAAAGCCTGTGACATATCCGCACGAACAGAATCGCTCAAATACCAAATATACTGACTGCCACTAGGATTGATATTACGAATCGTCGCAGTCATCAAATCATCGCCAGCAACGAGGCGGAAACAGTTTTTTACACTGTCCTTATTTGATGAATAGGTAATATCTCCGGCGAAATTCTCGTGACTGAGAAAAATGCCGCTGTCAGTTCCATATCCGTAATTGATATTCGCAGAGCCACACTTCGGGCATACCTTTGTAGTGAATGAGCCACGTTCGCCACATTCCATACATCGGTCATTCAGATCATATACGGAAATAGTTCTATGAATTTTGCCATCGTTATTCGTGTATTCGCCATATTTAAAAAGGCATTCTACTTCATTTGCGATGTCATCAAATGCATCTTTTATACTTGAACCGTCCCATGAAAATGTCCTCTGCAAATTTGCAATAGAAGAATCGACATGTACGATAGCGTAATGGGATGCCTTATCTTTTAAAATTCGATCCAGAGCTGATGCTTCTGGATTCTTTGGGTCATAGATAATAGTGGGAGAGTAGTCATCTCTCGCAATATCATCTTCGGTATTAATTTCAACACCATTTAATGTGAGCTGACCAAGCTCTGCTTCCTGTAAATGAACACCCTGACAATGCTTGATTGTACAGTCGTTTTCATCGACCTCTACAGAAAGCTCATACCACGGATTGAATGTAGACGTGTCAAGGTGTGGTATATATACCAGTCTGAAATCTCTGATATCATCCCATAACTGGCACTCAACACCATCGATCTCCTTATAAACATCAAAGGATATCTCAGCAGTTTCTACAAGTGCATTTGCATTCGTCAGTGATTGGACATTGTGAATAATTCCTTGTTTGGTTCCGCCACGATAAGAAAGAACGAGATCTGGTGTAATTGGCTGACCGTCAGGACTTATTTCAATAAGACCTCCATATAAAGAAGTATTCACGCAATCACCACCTTCGCAATCGGATTATATGAAATAGAGTATGTGCAAGGAAGGTTAAACGTCAGTTTGTTTACCACATTGCCATACTCATTGTTGATTCGGATAAATTTGTAGTTAAAGTCATCTCCAAGTTCATGGGATTTATTACTCGATAAAATTTGCAGGAGATGAGTAAATGTAAGTGTTTCCCCGGAAGAGCATCCACGGATAACGGTTGTTCTCTTATCAAATTCGTTTGTGATTTTTAAATCACCAGCTGACTTCAGTGTGATTGTGATATCTGGGTAAATATATCCTTCATCATCACTCATATCGCTTATACTGATAGTTCCGCCCTTTGCGACTGATCCGCTAATATTTACTTTGTCCTTGTAACCAAATGGAGCGGTAGCAGTAAATGTTAAATTGAATCCAATGCAAGTAGAATCCGCATGAACTTCAGCGACATTAAATATTCCATTCCAGAATATGCCTTTATAGTCATCACCGCCGACTCTGAATTCAGACGCAATCGGACTTTCAAGCCAACGTTTCAAAGCGGCAGCTTCTTTTGGTGTGATTGCAGAGCCTGCATCATTACCGAGTTTGCATATTGACATTTCTGCAACAAGTGCGCCATCGTAAACTGAATATATAATCGGGAAATATCGTCCGCCAAACATTGATATTGAGGTAAGTTCTCGTTGCGAATCCGTTGTTACGGCTCCTACTGAGCCAGAGCCATCAAATTCACAAAGCATATAGCCGTGGTCACTTAGTGACTCTCCTCGAAAAATAAAATCACATCTATCCATACGTCCTCCTCCTTTCGTAATTTATACATTGAACTGTCTATTTAGCTGATTAAACTTCTTTTCATATTCCTTGCGTATTTTGCGGACAGCAAATACAGCATCCTTATACTGTTTTCGATATTCAAGAGCTTCTTGAATTCTTGCATTCCATTCAGAACGTAAGGTATCCACACTTCCAACAATCTGTGCATAGTGTTGATTCTTATCTGAAAGCTGTGCGTTTTCTGCACGCAAAGCTCGGTTTTCACTTCTAAGTTTTTCGTTCTTTTCTTGCAGGCTTTTTATAGTACGTTCCTGCATATCAATTTTCCTGTTTAAATTCATATCCTTTTCCTCCAATAGAAAGAGAGGCAACATGATAATTGCCTCTCTAGTTGCTACCACTGATATTTATTCTTCGATAGCTTACTGCCGCCAGATAACTGATCGACAGTCATAGAACGAATCATCTTTTCAAACTTTCCGTCCTTACGCATCTGATTCATAAAATCATTGTAGTCTTGTACATGTTCTATCGGAATTGTTACCTGATAGGTGATATCTCCGATATTTGTTGTATCTCTTCCTGACATAGGCGCACTTACCTTAGCAAGCTGCGATAACACATTTGCAGCGCCTTCATCTCCTCCAAACAACTTGCTTAAAGGATTATTTCCATCTGCAATGCTTCTCATAGCGTCTTTCAATGCAATGAAGTTCTGTGTGTCCTCGGGGTTCAGAACCATTTCTGGCTCTGTAGGAGAACCGTCAAGCCATGCCACTCCGGTATAGTCAGCAAGTCCACCCTTCTTAAATGCACTGTAATAATACTGTGATAATTTACTTTTTCCAGTCTTTACCCAGTAGTCATATAGATCACCATTATTCGCATGAGCATTAATATATTTCTGTACAGCAACGGCATTAGATGCGCCGAACTTAGCTGTCAGACGTTTCTTTCTATCTGGGTCGTTTCCCCATCCGGATTTTGAGCCATAAATCCATATAGCCGCTGCAACACCTCGTTTTATATCATCATTGAATTTTGTTTTCTTTGATGGTTTCTTAGTAGGCTTTTTATCTTTAGTTTTATTACTTGTAGGAGCCTTTGCGGATGTATCTGTTTTGGTGGATGGAGTCGCAGAAGATACAGTCTGATTAGCCTGATTATCACTTTCTTTGACCATAGCACCAATTTTGTATGCTATTTTTGTAATAACATCATTTACAGATGTCATCTGTGTCAAGAAAGAGTCACCATACTTTGTGATAATAGAATATCCACCACCCTCGTTTGACCAGATTGATTTCATGGCAGTAGATAAGTCATATCCAACTTTATCGCTTTGTACCTGCAATGTAGTGCTAATTGACGCAGAGTTGGCGTTGATGGTATCAATCATGTCAGAAATAAGAGCATCAATATTATCAAGACGTTCATTCAGAATCGCCTCGTATTCGTCATACAGGTTGTCAAGGAGCTTTTTCTGTTCACTAATATAGTGTTCGTACTGTGTCTCCTTAAGGTCGTCCATAGCATCAGCCAGATCAACTTGAATTTTCTGTATGGTAGCTCTTGTCTCTTCTGAATTATCACCAGAATAGGCAGATAATTGTTTTTGCAGTTTTGCAATCTCCGACGACTGCTTTTCGATATCCTTCTGGTAATCATGCAGGTCTTTAGCGGTATCCATCGCCTCAGTATATTTGTCAATCAAATCCTGTAAGGCATCAAGCTCTTTTTCGATACCGTCAGCTACGAGGTCTTTAATAGCCTGTTTCTCATCCTCAGCCGCAAGGATTGAGTCACGTTGTGCTTCCAGTAATTCCTGACGATGCTGCAACAACGTTGTGTTGTTTGGGTCTTTTGCAATTTCTGCATTTAACTTCTTTAACTCTTCTGCGTACTTATCAGCCTGAGCCATATACACATTGTAGTTCTGACCACGAAGTCCTAATGTTGCCATGCCAGTATCGGTAAATTTACCGTTGTCGGTAAACAAATCAGTGTTCTCCATTAAGTCAATCATGAAGTTGGCTTCGTCAGTAATATTACTGATCTGCTCTTGCAGATATTCAAATCGTTCCCACTTGATTTCTCGTATCGAATTGTTAAATTCGATTACAGCGGTTTCTGACTCCTGAATAGATTCTTTCACCGCATTTATTTCGTTCTGCATGTCATACCATGCTTCACTACCTTCTTTGATTTCTCCAGAGTTTACAGCTTCAGACATAGCTTTAGTGAGGGATTTAAGTTCTTTTTTCTGAACAGCAATATTCTGTTTTTCAACATTCTTCATTGCTTCGTAGAATTTTGTGCTTGCAAGGTATCCGCGCGCTTCAAGATTATCGATTCCGTTATCGTATGTATTCGTCAGATGCTCCAGCAGGCTCAGTTGATTTTCAAAATCCTTTGAGATATTGTCAAATCTTTCTTTGTATAAGCTTGCAATTTCTTCATGTAATTCTGCGACAGCATCCTTAGCTTTGATTGCCTTTTCATAGTAGTCCTGATAGTCCTTAATCTTATCAGCAAGGTCTTCATCCGTAACTGTTTTGATATCAATAGAGCCATTTTGTATTTTCTTAATCCAAGATTGACTCAAGCCTAAAGAATTGGCTTTCGCCATATATTTCTCATATGCTTTGTTCTCAACATCAATTTTCTTTGTGATAGCTGACATCTCTTTGACAGTATCTTTGTTACGTGTACTTAGTGTCTGGAACGCACTATCGGCAGTAACCTTCAACCGATCAATAGCTTCTGTAACTCGATCAACAGCTATCGCGATAAGGTCAAATGTTTCTTCAAATTCTTTCTCTTTATTAGAGTTTGATTTAGAACTACTACTTTTACTGCTAGACTTTGTACGTGAACTTCCGGATGATGTAGAACCTCCAGAACTCTTATTCGATGAGGATGGCTTTCTGCTCGTAGAAGATGAGCTAGGTTTATATGGCTTATAACCTCCGGTCACCATTGCTGTACCACTTACAAGAGCAGAAGCACGTCCGGCAACATAGCCATTCGCTAACAGGCTCTCAGTTTGTCTATGATTGAACACGATAGCGCCTGCTGGAATATCTCTGAATTCAGCACCATTGTCGCCGACTGTATACCATTTGCCTGTTCGTGGGTCTACGACGATTTCCCGTCCAAGCTCGCCAACGAGTGTACGTCCGCCAGGTGCGGTTCCCCAGTCACCACCAGCTCTTGCAGTACCGCCCGCATGAGCAGTACCATTGACGCTGACATCTCCAGTTTTCACATAGTTTACATATCTTGTGATAGTGCTGAATGAACCTGGGAGATTCGCTGTGTCTGCGACATAATTGACTGTTCTGTCAATGGATGGAAATGATGTCGGAAGTAAATCTGTTTTCGGGTCGTAAATTACATCACATGTCTTAGAGTCAGGATGATATCCTTCAATCGCAGAGGCATCGACACCTGCTTTAACCTCGATTGTTTCGGCAGACAATCCATTGATTGATGATTGGATGGATTCTACGGAAGTAGAATCTATGTTTAATTGTGCTTTTATCTCCGGAGAGATATTCTGAATTTCCGAAGCAAGAGAATTTACCTGTGACTCAGCTTCACTGGTATCAGCACCTACCTTTTGTTTAATTTCCAGTTCGTTTGTTGCATTCTGAAATTGTTGCAGAAGAGAGATTGCATTGCTGATTTCGCCCTCAACCTGAGAAGTATCGACACGCATAACATCAGGCTGTGAAAGTAATTGCTTCTGTGTGAGGCAATACTGAATAACAGCATTGGCATTGTCAATGCTTGAAGCATCGACATCTGGTCTGGCTTTAATACCATCCATTTCAGCAATCGTTGCATCAAGAGCATTGATCTGTTCCTCTGTTGTAGAAAGATCAGATACATCCATCTTAATTTTGAGATCGCTGTTTCCATCTAACTGTCGTAATGACTCAGCGGCTTCATTAGCCTCTACAGCTAAATCACCTACTGTTTTAACTGCCTCATCTCCCCAGTCAAATTCAGCACCTTTCAACTGCAATTCATCGAAAAACGCCTGAACAACACCGGAAGATAAGTTCAATCCCTCTGCAAAGTCCTCCATCTTCTTACCGCCAAGGACTTTGAATCCGTCATCTTCGCTATATGACATCAATCCAGCATCAACAGATTTCTGAAGGAATTTATCTATATCAAGACCGTCAACAACTCCGTCGTCGTCGAATCTCAGATACTGTTTGAAGTCCGACATATAGGACTCAATAGCACCGAGATCTTCACGATCAACAGAATCCGGTACGATGAAGTCTACGGCAGCTTCAAATTTCTTTGAACCGAAGTTCCCATAGATATCAGAGTTCGCATCGTATGTATCACGAATTTGCTGTATAGCACTAACAGTATCATTCGCCATATCTCCGTAATCAGAAGCACTCTGTGCATTTAACCAATGTTGGTAAGCGCCAATAGCCTCTTGAATAGAAGCGGAGAGTAAGTCGTACTGAGCGCATGTATCAGCGATAGTACTGTTTTCATCCAGTAAGGCATCTATCGAAGCCTGTATACTATCAGCTGTTTCTCCCTCTGCAAAACTTGCATCCTGTAACTGCTGACGATACTGTTCAATCTGTCGTGCATTCTCAAGATATTGAGATTGTGCCAGTGCCTTGTTGGTGTTGTTGATAGCAACCTGTTCGTCGGCTTTGGCTTTAGCAATTTCTGCTACTTTATCCGCATTTAACTGCATTGTGCCGTTGACATACTCAAGAGCACTTCGATAATCTGCGAGTTCATCAGAGTTGAAATCTTCTACAGATATAGACTTTCCGGTCATCTGACCGTTTAATACAGACTGTACTGCATCAATCTGAGATGTAAGCTCCTGCGTTGCTTTAGTTGTATCGTCTACGGCATTCTGAATTCTTTCGGCGTTTGATACGACCGCCTCGCCTGCATCGTCCGTAGCTTCAGCACTAGAGTTGATAAGGTCTACAAAATCACTGATTGATAACCCTGCACCTTCAATAGCAGAAGCAAGTTCAGGATATTTTTCTTTTACATCGTCAACCGATATACCAGCTCCATCTGTAGTCTTTGCCAATTCTGTGAGTTCGTCCTTAGCCTTCTTGTATTCATCGCTATTTAATATTTCATCAAATTGCATCTGCTTCCAAGCAGCAGGGTCTAACTCTGAATAGATATAGGCAATCTGGTCATCAATCTGGCTCAGCACATCTGATGCGCCATCGACCTTTGCAAGTTCATCTTCAGGAAGAGCTTTTAGCTTATCTCTATACTCTGTAAGAAGCTTTACCTGATCCCAAATAGAATCTGTCAAATCCTGATTAAGGTCATCGTAATGCTTAATATCTTCTTCCAGCCATTCAATATCACTTTCATTTCCGTCTTTCTGTGCCTTTGCAAGCTCGTCCTTTGCCTCCTGTTTCAAAGCATCGAACTGTTTAATGGCTGCAAGCATCGCAGACACATCTTTCGGGTCAGCAGTAAGTCCGGCGTTGTTACCACTTATCTGAGCATACTCTTGTCGCTCTTTGGTTTCGTCCGCATTAATTTCATTTTTGAAGTTCTTTTTGTATGCTGAAACCGTATCTTCAGCCGCTTGTCTAGCAGCTTTGTTTTCTTCTCTTTCTGCTAAATCTTGCTGAATTAACAGCTGTTCGGTCGCATCTTTGAGCCTCTGAAGTTCCGCTTCTTCCACAAATGTAAGGTGTTCTTTGCCTAATAACTCATCCATAGAAGCTTTTGTTGTATCTAATTCTGAATTGACACTTTCAAGATTAGACTGAGCCTCTTGATAAGCACTATAGGAATCGCGCATCTTATCATTAGCTTCTGATGCAGATACATATGCCTTTGATATTGCATAGATACCTGCAGCAACAGCAGCAGCAATAGCAACGATTGGCACAAGTGTTCCAGATAAAGCAGCGGCTCCTGCAGATAATGTTCCGAATACACCAGCTCCGCTTGATGCGGCTGCAGCCATATCTGCAATCGCATTTCCTACGCTACCAAAAGATAACTGTAATGCCACGAATACATCTGATAATGATTTTATCCCTCCGAGGTCTTTAGCAACAGACAATAGACATGTCGGATATTTCATGGTAAAATTGGATAAAATCTATGGAGGTGTATATATGGCTCTAATAAAATGTCCTGAATGCGGACAAGACGTATCTGATAAAGCAACACAATGCATTCATTGTGGATATCCTTTAAATATCCAGAAAGATATCTCTTATGATATTATCTACAATGGTTTTGAAAATAACTCCTTAAAATACAAATATCAGGCAAATATGATAGGATGTATAAGACAGCTGCTGAAATTAGATTTAACAACTGCGAAAAGAATTATTGACAATCCACCATATATTCTTTTCCATTCTGTATCAAAAGAGCAGGCAGAATGGATTATCACAACATTAAAACCATTTCAATGCAATGTTGCTGCAAACGAATCTAATAGCGATATTCAGCCAAATATCGAGATTGATTCTTATATAGCAAATGGATCGACATTGATATGTCCGCATTGTGGTTCTAATGAAGTTATAACCGGGCAAAGAGGATTTTCATTATTAACCGGATTTATAGGCAGTAGTAAAACCATCAATAGATGTGGAAAATGCGGATATAAATGGGAACCGTAATTTATGTCTTCTTATCGACGCCGACATATGCGTACCATGATTATAGTGAGAGATAAGTTCTCACTACACGAGGACTATACATTAAAAGTCACTACACTAGGCAGTAGCGGCTCAAAGGGTGGGTAGTCTCTGAAGATGAAGCTGTGAGTCTTCGTCCGGCTGATGTTATCCTATCTGCAGAAATATCTGCGTAGCACTTAGGCTTACTATCACCATATGCCATCCAATCATTTGTTTCTGCCTTTCGCAACGTTCACGCTTATTGTTTCCAATTACGTTGTAGTATGATTGGTTTAACCAGTTTCCCAGCAATTACCCCTTTGTGTGATTTGTTTTAAAACGCTCACCCATAGCCTTGGCTCATATCTCCAAAATTGATATGTCCTTGACCATGCCGACCTCTGTTACAGATAACCCATGATTTTGGGTCAAGCCACGTTCTTGATAATTTTGGCTATTCCTAATCCTACAAGAATGGTCTTTAATGAACCAAACGTGCTGATTACTTTATCAATAGCCTCTACAATACCTCTAAGAGCATCGACAGCTCCTTTTGTAAAGTCTGAGTCGAAAACGTCAGAGGAGAGTTCCTGAAATGCAGCTTTCAGCTCTCCAACTTTTGCCTTAGTGGTATCCATGTAAATATTGTTTGCTTCTGTTGCAGTTCCAGCAGAATCCATAGCACTTGCATAAGCACCGATAGCATCCTTGATATTAGTGATTGTAGACATAATACCTGATGTATTACGTGTACCACCAAGAATTTCTGCAACACGAGACTGGGATACATCTTCCATGTTGTCCCAAACTTCTGCAAGCTGTACGAAGATGTCATACATATCCTTATATGTGTTTTCATCTTTCATGATGTCAACGCCGGATAATGCCATGATTTCTTCTCTATACTTAGACAGACCCTGAGCTAATCCGTCTGTCTCTTCACCCATTTCCTCAAGCTCTGTTGTAGCCCCTCGGATACGAGCACTTACTGTTTTCCACATTGTACCTGTGGTTTCAGCATTTTGGAGAGAGGCGTTTGTTGCAGCAAACAAAGCAGCACTCTTTTCAAAATCAGTTCCAGAGGCATGGAGAGCAGCACCACCTCGCTGAAATGCAGCCATTAACTCTTCGGCAGAAATAGCGTATTCCTGACCTACCTTTACGAGCACATCTGATACGTGTTCTGCATCACTTGCATCCATTTCGTATCCCTTTATAATAGAGGTGATACCGGTTGTAGCAGTATCCACGTCAGTATTGCCGACATTTGCCATGATGTTTGCATACTTAGCTAAGTTTGAAGAGTCGCTCATGTTATAACCAAGTCGAGCAAACGTTTCAATGGAAGACGCTACATCTGTTACGCTTTGTCCAAGCTCTTTTGCAAGGGCAATGGATTTCGTAAGGAACGTTTCCATCTGAGAATCAGATGCACCTGTTACGATCTGAATCTGAGCCATAGCACTTTCGACTTCGACAGCAGCAGAAACCATCTGTTTTATAGTTCTGATTGCATACATGATTGCCTGCGAAACAGTCAACCATGAAGAAAATTTTGAAGCCAGACCGGATATTCTGTCACCAAATGACTGTGTATTTTCTCCAGCTGCTCTGATAGCAGTTGACGCATCAGTTACAGTTGCTTTAATAGAGGCAAAACGCTCTTTGAACTGTTCAGCCGAAACAGATCCATTCATTAACCCTGTTTTTAACGCTTCTAATGCAGTGATCTGGTCTTTAAGCGCAGAATAGCTTGTACTGGTATTACCGTTTCTTGCCGCAGTCCATTTCTGAGTATTTACAGTTACCTGTCCAAGAAGATTGTTTACTTTGGTCAAAGCGTCTGTATGTTTCTTTGTGCCGACTGCAAAAGCATTTTCACTCGCTGCAGCCTGTTTTGTAGCATCGGCGGCTTTCCTTGTAGCATTGGCATTAGCATTTTTTGCCTGTGTGTTGGCATTGATAGCTGCGGTATCTTTTACCCATATTCCTGAATTGGTCTTTGTGTATCCACCTGCTAACTTTGCCGCATTTGCGCTCGATGCAGCCTTAGTCATAGATTCAATCTGCTGTCTCATAGAAGACAGGGACGAATCATCAAATTTAAGTTTTATTTTCGGTGGATTAGCATTGACCTGAGAAACCAGACTGGTAATTCCCGCCTGAAATTCAGCATAGCTCAACGAAGTATCCACGCCGACTGTCAGTAAAATGTCAGCCATTTATTTATCTCACCGCCTTTTTGAATATAAAGAAAAGGACTGGCTTATACACCAATCCTTTCACTAAATGTTTACTATGTGTTTAAGAAAAATCACCGCTTACAGAAATGTCAATGACATTGTATTCGGATGCATAACTTCCCATAAAACTGCTAACGGCATCATCTACGAAATGAGCACCCGGTATCACAGTTCTACTCCAAGTTTCTTGACCGTGCCATATACCATGAACACGATTCATTTCATGATCCACACCGTTATTTAACAGTGCGGCTAAATTACTAATACCTCCGTACTTACCAGGAACCAACGAAGGTCTGCTCAGGTTTCCAGTAAAGAAGATTTCAATCGTATATACATTTGCTCCAGCCGGAACAGCAGAAGAGTGGCTAAGCTCTGAAATTGCGGCAGCAGCTTCTGAGCTTATACCGGAACTGCTGATCGAGTTTCTAAGAACTTCTATGAACTTTTCAGCAGCTTCCTCTGGCGTATGTGTTTTACCTCCGGACTTTAAAGTTATGGTTCCAAGCATAACTTTAGCAACCGTACTGTTTACTTTTGCCTGACCAGCGCCGCTTCCCATATGAGCCTGTGCTTTCGCAAGTATGGAACCCATATTGATAGAAGCCATAATTATTTATCTCCTGTAGGCATCTGCACAACCTTTGAGTCTTTAGATTTGTCCATATATGCCTGTACGACTTTTCCTTCGTCTATATTTCCATCAGACATCGCATGGATAAGAGCTGCGAGATCATCTGGGTTCACTCCGGCATAGATCCCCGCAATCTGATTTACCAGATTTTCACACTCATCATTGATATGCTGCATCTGATTCATAACTGCCTGTATATTTGCCTGTGCAATATTAGAAACTTTATGCTCAATAGCATTGATAATTTCACCGAACTGACGACCCTCGATATGGTTCAGAACGGCATCTACAATATCTGAATTATAGATAACCGCATATCGTGTAGGTAAGTCTTCTGGCAGATTGAAGTTAGCGTACATCTCCAGTAAGCAGCTTTTGATTGCAAAGTCTTTAACTTCTGGCAGATATTCGCCATCATCACCGAAGCAAGTTTTTGTCACGTAGTCAACAAATTCCATCATGGTTTCCATCGGGAGAACTCTGTTTACGACAACGCTCATGCCGTTCCACTCAAATTCTGCAGTAGGTTCTGAAATTTTGTTTACAGCTTCGATCAGTGTAGACGCATCAATTCTATTTGCTTTTTCCATTATTTTCTTCCTCCATTTTCTCTTTTTGGGCTTCTCGCTTAGCCTTTCTTCGGATAGCACGTTGTTTCTTTACATATTCGTAAGAGCACCATCCTCCATCAATTCCTGAATAAGTCACCCATCTATAATCTACGTCCGGGAATTTATACCAAAATAATTTCCTTTTGATATTTGCGACCGAATCCGGACATCCTTTTGTGTCAATAACGACCTCAGTTCCGTCCTTATATACAATGAAAAAATCCGCAACGTAGGTAATTGGGTGAACGTTTTTGTCGTCGTGTTTGAACTTTGGTTGTAACTCATATGGTTTCTGAAGCTCAAATCTTACCACATCGCCACTCTCCACTAGGGGGCAAAGTACATCACGATAATATTTCATTTCCAGTATGGAATCGAATACGATACCATCATAAGTACGATTTGAAGTGTCTTTATCGACATTGAATTTCGTTCTTGCGATAATAATCACCTCATGAAAATAAGGCTACACCTTACAAAAAGATGTAGCCATGTGCTATATGTAATTGTTACTCAGTATCTTCCTCTTCGTCAAAATCGTCCTCGAACCAAGAATCTTCCCCGTCACATTCGTCGAGGTCACTATAGTCCGAAGACGATGGAGTAGGTTCGTTAAGTGGAACTACCGGCTCTGCATCATTCGCTCGTGATGCCTCAATCTCTGCAAGGTAAACACTACCATGCTCGGGGCAACACGCAACGTCCTGATACCGGAAGATACCTTCAATACGCCGAAGTGTGTGGCAGTATTCATACTCTTTACCACACACTTTGCAAATTCTAGTTGCTGTAGGCATTATTCCCACCTTCCTAATTCCGTAACGAGACTCTTAGCAGCCTCGTCTATAATTGTCTTGCTGTCATTCGTGAACAATGCCTGCGCTCTTCATTCAGCGTCTGCTGTATTCACCCCGAACACAGTATATGTCCACAGGGAGCCGCCTGCGCCACAAGCTCCTGCCAGAGATTCAGCCTCAAAAGCGTGCGCTGTCTGGTTCTCACCCATCTCCAGAGAGAACTCGCCAGAGAAGTCAGCCTTCGGGATAAAGAACTGAATTCTGTAAACATTGCCACATTTGTCTTCGCCAAGAGCATCGACATACAGTGTGCATTTTTCAGAATATACATCGCTTTCGTTGTTGAGCACGTCGGCTTTGATACGTCTCTTGTAGTAAACAACAACCTCTGTTCCATCCGCTACATCTGTATGGAAAGTGATAGCTTTTGATGCTGGCGCATATGCAAACTTACCAGTTGCAGCAGCAGATGCCTGTGTTAATTCCTGACTAAGACTACCGTCAGCATTGCGAATGTACAGGGCTTCGATTTCTGCTCCTGTAGTTCCGACAGCCTTATAAAGAGTGGAAGCTTTGCCGCTTGCGACGGTCAGATAGTCTGTCCACATAACATCTGTAGCCTTAGACTCAAATTTTCCACCTGTCTGTGCTTCAAGCAGACCGCCGGATACGAGACCGTTTGTACCACTGATTGTTACTGCCTTATTACGTTTCAGATTTGCAAGCTTACGTCCGCCCTTACCGGTAATCTCAGTAGAATCCTGAGTGTTAGCGATTGTCGCATTCTGAAGTTCATCAAGTGTGAATTTATAATTACCAGTAACGACATCAAAGGCTGTAATTGTTTCCAGACTTGTGATAGTGATATCTTTGATATTCATAATGTTCCTCCTATTGATTTATTTAGTGAACAAGCCAGTTCAAATCTTTCTGGCTTAATTCTTTTGGATTTATTGTTCCGGTATAAATACCGTACATTCTGTTGTCATAATCAGTCTTTTTAATAACCTGCCGAACACTTTCGTTGAATTGATAAATAGAAAGTTCTCTTGTCCCCTCAAAATCATATTTAAACTGTTCGGTATTGACCATTGCGATTATGAGAGATTCCAACTGTGAGTCCTCTTTCCTGTCTTTATGTCGTTTGAGTTTCTCACGAGCACGTCTTAGCATATAGTCTTTGGCTTCATCATTGGCTGGTCGCCTGTGATTCTTTTCTAGGTGGTGCAATTTCCGCAACACAGAAGCCATCTGACTATGAATAGCTCTGTCAATCGTAATGTCGTGCTTTTCATCACGAATGACAAATTTACCATTTTGCGGGCTGATTCCAATTTCAAAATCAGACAGATCCATATCTCCAAACACGAGGCTCAGAACATATTTGTCCATCTGTTTGATATTTTCAAAAAGCAGTACGAATAACTGCCAAGCATTGATGGTTGTAAAGTCAATACCTAAATCATCAAGCTGCACCATAAAATCAATCGGCATGGCTGTGATAGCGGACACAACATTGTAATATGAGTCCTCATTATCCAACACCTGTCCAACTGTCGGTATGGAAATATGTATCGAATCATTGATTGCATAAGAATCTCGATAAAGCAGATGTAATGCTGACATTATCCTGTCTTACGATTAATAGGAGTCGGTTTCTTCGGATTGTATTGCATATTGAAATCCTTTGCATGGAATGTCATAAGCTTTCCGTTGAAGTCTGTCATTGGGGCAAACCTTTTTACCGCATATAACTCAAGCTCCCCAAGACCATATTTCCTACTTCCATTAATCGCTTTTGCGATTTCTACACAGAGCTTATCGGTTCTAACGCCACCTCCATTAGGAAGACGAAGCTTACTTCTGTGTGTAAATACCCATATATACAGAACTGGGTATAAGAACGTTTTATTTGCACTTGCCTCCTGAATGTCAACATCGAAGCAAATGAATGTTTTGCCGTGTTCAACAGTATCCGGGATATACTCACATGGAAATACCTGTGTATATGCCAATTTCGTAGCATCCTCAAACTTGATATCTGAATTAAGAAGAGATACGATATCCTTGTTTGTCAGAATGTCGCCCATTAGCTGATTTTTGTAGTCATAAAATTCTTCTAACTGCATTACAGCCACCCCTTCTTTCCAGTATCTGATGCAGAACTGTCATCCTTATCATCTACGATATCTGATGTATCTTCTTTCGGGAAATGCAGATAATAATTTGCAATTCCTAACTCGAAGTTGTCATTATCTGTTGAAACAACCTCTTGTAGTACGAAAGAGTAAATACCATGACCGTTATATGTTTTACCAACCTTTAATGGTTTGGTAAGAAGATAAGCATTCATCTCGGATGACTCTGGGTCATCTATAAGAAAGCGACAATTACGTGCAAATTTCACAGTGTCAGAATTACGAGCAATCGTCATCGCAATACGGGAGTCACCTCTCGTTACAAAGAAATCTCTATCTTCATATTCTCCAGTCAGGTACTTTGTACCATCTTCGATAACGCACCATTGCTCATGTATCACATGATCTGAGTCGATCCATTTGAGTAAGAAATTGCATTGCAATAACTTAACTCTGGTTCGCAGCTCAGTATTGGCATCTTTTTCTGCGATAAGCCAATGATTATCAGCCCATTCTACAAGACCGCCACATGTAAAATCCTCTCCAGGAAGAGAGTGCATGATTTTTTCATTTAAGTTATCAGAGTCATCTATAATAACCGAGCGTTCCTCACCATCAACTATCACATTGTGATATGATAAAGAATCTGGAAGCTTCTCGCTTAATCTACGTGAAGTACGAAATAGAGCAGCTTCTCGCTTAGTCTTGCCTTGAGCACATACACGGCTTTCATATACATCCCAGATTCCCATGTTTACACCTCCGTAACAGTAAAATACTCTTCAAGCTTATTGCATACAGAGATAGCATGGAAAACTTCTCGCCTTACATCACTCACAGTACATTCTGGTGTATCAATCAGATACTCCAAAATAGCCATAAGTGTGAGATAGGATGAATTTACTCTCAGCTCAGGGAGTAATCCTTTACCGCCGATTAGCTCAACACGCAAGCTACGCATATATGTTTGTAATGACTCTTCTCCATTTTCTCGCATAGGGAGAATCTTAAAAAATCGATTTACGAGATCGTGGAAATAATTCTTTACGAGATCATTCCGAACAGCTTGTCCGGTAATCGTAGTTACACCACTCATAAGTGTAAGTCCGTCAGATCCCCAGTATTAAAGGAATACTCCCGAATCATCTGAGTGTAATCCTTTTTTGCATCTGCATATGCGTTCCCTACACGCAAAAGCAGCTCGGCAGGAGAGTAGGTTGTGAAATCCTGCGTATTAATAGCATTTTCCAATAACTCCTGCTTGTACACATATGGCTTTAGCCACTGTACGACCATTCCTTCTGAAACAATATCCGCAATTTCAGTTAAATCATCATCTGGAACGTCCACGTTGAACACTCTTGTTTCATCGTCACCAGTGGTGGAAAAGTCATACTGGCAAATTTTTCTAAATCCGCTGATTGCTCGTTTCATGTAACCAATAACAACACTATCCCTTTGAGATTGCTCAAGAGAAAGTAAATCACGCTCAGTTACTTTTTCGAGAAAAGAGCCGATGAACACGTCGTAAGAAACGCTCATACGAAACCCTCCTATCTTTCAATCAGTTCAACTCCAAGAGACTCCTCTAATGCGGCAATCGCTTTATTGGAATCAATCGCCCCCTCAGCGATCAGAACTCTGGCACGGTAGGCTACAGATTTCTTCTGACCGTCAGACATTCCTCCAATAATCTGAGAGATAGTTTCAGCATCTTTCTGGAAAATCTCGTCGAAATCTTCAATGCGTACTGCATTTCGATAGAATCGCTGTACGCCAAGATAATCTACGATCCAGTCCTCATCGAACATAAACCAGTTGTTTTCAAAGAATTTCTTATAAGAGTTCTTTGCGTTTTTCAGCTCTCTGAGTTCCATTTCCTGTTCAGCTCCGAACTGATCCCACACAAATCGCTCTCCTGTATGCTTGCTAACATATACCAGTCGTCCCTGAAAACCATTGCGAACAGTTACATACTGTTCAGGGTCAATATCTTTTGGAACAATAGGTTTTACAGTTTTTTCAGCAGCTTTTCTAGTCCGAGTTTTTCTCTTTGGAGTTTCGGCAGCTACGGATTCTGTAACTGCATTCTGTTCCACAACCTGAGTTTCAGTTTTAACTTCCATAATTACTCCTTCCGTTCATAAACGGGAGCCATTACAGCTCCCGTTGCATTCTTATTTCGATTACGCATTCATTTCGTAACGACCAACACCAGCGTTACCACCAGCCAGGACAATACCCATTCCGTACTTCTCGCCGTACAGGTATTCCTGTGTGAAGTCTGCGTTGCTCATCGGGTCGCCCATGAGAACGATAGGACTTCCTTCGTATACGACTTTAATCGGCTTATCATCACCAGCGATGATGGTGATAACATCGTCATCGAATACGAACTCAGTAGAACCTACTTTATGGCGCTGTGGAGCAGCTACTACAGGAGTTCCGTAGAACTTGCCATAGTATCCCATATTGTAGAGATCGTCTTTAGCACCATCGTTCTGGATGGAAGCTTTCAGCTTACGCAGTGCTTTCTTTGTGCCGATGATTGTAGCCTGCTGTCCGTTAGCAGCTGCTTCAACATGAGAAATCAGGTCTAACAGCTCATCCTCGTCGTATGCGCCTGCAACCGGGAAGTATGTAGTACCGCCGAACTGGTCAGCAGTAGCACCACTCCACAGGGTGTAGATATCATTCAGAAGTTTCTGACGGAAGGACTCAGATACTTTGTTGATAAAGTCGTTGAAATCAACACGACCTGCAAGTACGCGGTTCAGTTCCTCGTAAATTCTGACTGTCTTGAGAGAAGTCGGAATAGATGCCTCAGATACACCGCCAAGTCTCTGACGTCTGATACCCTGAGTACCATCAGCTGCTTCAGAAACTACAAACAGGTTTCTATCCTCAACGAGGAAGATGTTCTTGTCACCTTCAGGAACATTACGGAAATCAACCAGAGCATTGAAATATTCGTCGCCCTGAAGACCCTCAACAACAGTTCTGCTCAGTGTCTCCTCCAGAAGAGAGAACAGACCTGCACATTTACCGTCTCTGATTTTCTTGTAATCCAGAACGGTGCTTCCGCCATTAGCCTCGATCAGAGCCTGTCTAAGCAGCTCCTGAGACTGACCTACGGAATATTTTTCAACCTTGCCTTTGTAACCATCAACAGCAAGTTTTACAATATCTTTAATTTCAGCCATTATAAAAATCCTCCTTGTAAATTATTTAGTTAGCATGACTGACGATGTTTTAGTCAATCTTGATAACGTAGTATGTATATCGACCAGCAATCTCAACGTCGATAATCTTTCCAACAGTTGTAGCACCGGAAGTTGCAGATGCTGCAACATTCAGTTTTGTACCAGCTGCAAGCTCTACGATATTTCCCTTTGCAGGAGATGCGAGACCAGTCAGAGCTTCTTTAGTTACAGAGAACATATTTCCAGAATGGAGTCTATATCCTCTACAAGCCTTACCAGCCGGGTTGATGAATTCATCCAGGTTGCGGAGTCTTTCATCATACGGTACTTCAGGAGCAGCGATTAGTACGACCTCTCGAATAGGTGTATCTTTTGCGACATCTTCTCCGAGGAATACCTCGCGCTCACCGTCCATAAGCTCAGAAGCTTTCAGGACACTTCCGTTTTCAATTTCGGTAGCAGTAGTTTTAGCTGTACCCATGTATTTAACAGACACCAGTTCACTACGAACATCAGTACCAGTCATGTTGTCTGTTCTAACAACGCCATATTTAGCCATAAATTTTTACCTCCTTATTCTTTAGCAGAGAAGCCATACTCCTCAAAAAGACCGCCATAAGGCTGGTCTGCCTTGTTATTTTCTGGTGTTTCAATAGGCAGTTTAGGAGCCTTCTGACTGAAATTCATTTTAGTCTGTACTCCATGTCTACCACGAATTGCATAACATTTCTCCTCAAGAGCATCCAGTTCAAACTTCATGCAGTCAGCATCACAATCTGTCTTCAGATTTTCAAATGCTTCTACACCTACAAGATCTTCAAACTTAGCGAATACTTCTGCAATTTCGGATTTACGAGCTTTCTCCATAGCAGCTGTTTCTGTATCAGCTTTAAACTTACGAAGCTCCTCAAGCTCTGCCTCCATAGAAGTAATCGTTTCAGATGCGTTCTGGTATTTTGCTTCAAATTCAGCAGAAGCAGCAGACTTGTCGGTAATTACCTGTTCCATCTGCTCGAATACCTGTGCAATAGGAGAAACCTGCTCGCCCTCATCAAAGTCAGCGATTACATATTTCTTACGCTTTTTGTTCTCAAAATCGATTTCAATACTGTCTCCGTTTGTCTTGTAAGAGAATCCATAGAGCAGCCAATCGGTTCTGTCCCAGCAGTAAACTTCCATAGCGTCAAAGTCACAATCTACAAAGAAATAGCGACTACATTCGCCCCATTCACACTGGATTTTCTCTGCATCGAGTGCTCGCATGATTTCATCAACGACGTTACTTGTAAGGGCGAATTTATTTTTATCTGTATCAACCTCTGGGTCAGACTTTTTGTCAGCCTCTGTGATTGCTTTGAATTTTTCTTCAAGCTCCTCAACAGTAAAATCATCAATGGAGAAATCAAGAGTATTAACATCAATGCCATACTTTTTAATTAAATTCTGTTTATCCAATCCTTTACTTCCTCCTTCCATTGAGTATTTGTGTGAGTGTATATTGCCAGTCTCATCAGAGACAGTGACATCTTTTAAACTATCCTTTAGCTCAAGCATCATCTTAGAAAATTCCTGTTTGAAATCCTGTTTTGAAAATGCAAGAGATGCAGATTCATAGCACGGTTCAACACCGATCAATGCAAATGCTGTAAACTCGAAATCCTTAATACAGTAAATCCCATTGATGGTTTCACCATCCTTGACGGTAATTTCCATACTTTGAGCTGTAATTCCATCTTTTTTGATTTTTCTGTAAGCCTCCTGGCGCTTCCATATCAGAACCTCGGCGCACAGATACTCGTTTACAGTGCCGTCATCTTCCTCGACAGTTTCCCAGTATACTTTTGCTGTCTGTGGAACTACGCCAATAGGCTGAGTTAGATTCACAAGAATCAAACTGCCGTCATCCTTGCGGACAAGTTCCATGTCATGACCACCGAGAGTATCAGTCTCTCTGTCGTAATTGCATACAACCGGGCAGTTGTAAATCGTTTTGATGCAACTTTCAAATACATCTTTGGAAATAGAACTGCCATTTCGGTTATCTCCTGTATATGCAATGCGAAGAATCCCGGAATCAAAAGAAGAGTTAATCTCGCATAAATCGGTTAAAGATGATGCGTATGTAAGATTTAAAATCTCTGTTTTCATCTATAACCTCCGTAATACAAAGACCCGCATGAGTAACCATGCGGGCTAAAAAGTTAAAATGTCTGAAAGAGCAAATGTTCCGTCATTCATGGAGAAACACAATTCCTCTTTATTTTTAAATACATACATTTTTTTTGTGTTGTCTGCTTTCAGTAATGTATATCCCTGAGAGAGAAGTATGTCTCTATCTGATTCACTAAAAGCATATATGAATTTTTTCATGAATCATCACCGCCTATCCCCAATCAGAACTCTGCTCGGCGGATTGTTCTCCACTATCCGTCAAATCCGTTTCATCTGACTGTGGTCTGCCGCCTTCATCGGTTGGAGCATTACTGTCCGTAGATGTGGTATTGCCACTCATCTGAGTAGAACTCTGAATTGGTCTAAACATATCTTGCAGACCCATGACCTCTGTTTCAAGGAAACTCATAGCATCAAGTTCTGCCTGTCCAAGTCCCTGAGACGCTGCATACATTGCAATCGTAGGAAGTCCGTATGAAGCAGCTTTGAGATATGCATCACCCATTTCTTTTCGGTTGTACGGAGATACATCCAGAAAAGTGACTTTAAAATTCTTTCCATAGCTCTGAGCCTGTATAAATCTGTTCACAGCGTCTTCAATGCTTCGCACAATTCCGAATGTGAGACTTTGGTCGGCTTTTATTGATAATGAAAGAGCATTAGCAGATGCCTTTTCATTATTAAACAGAAGCGAAGATACGCCAGCGGATGTGAAAATATTCTGCTCTGCATCTGCTATTGTATTTGTATCGCCAGTATTAGACTTCTCGAAGCCGATCTTCGTAATAGGCATCGGAGTAAGGATGGAACCAACTTCTTCAGGAAGGACAGAATCTAAGTTCTGCCAGAATTCTTTTGCCTTGTTCAGATCAATGCCCCAGTTGCCATCTTTATCCATAGGAAGAGCCATTACAAGCATTGCATAGTTTTCCAATGCTGTTTTGGTTAATTTCAGCTGCTTATAATCCTCAAGGTCATACAATTCTCTTAATATACCGATGAACGGTGGTAGAGAATACGCCAGGATATCATTATTAACCTTAATTGCAAATGAAGTTGGAGAATCCAATTCAAGCCATCTTGATGTACGCTGTTTCTGGTAAACGGCGTATTTTGTCTTAAATTCCTGCGGATAAAACTCCAATAAAGCACTATGAGAATCGAAGTATGAGAAGTCAAAGGATACATTCAATACATTTCCTTCGATTGTGGATATAGCACAATAATCACTAGGCAGCTGTTGGATAGTGATATTATCATTTGTCACCCACATAGTTCCGTAGAATGTATCCTCTCGTAAGCAGACGGTTAGGATTTTCGGGAACTGAGTTTTAATGCTCATCGCAGACAGAGCATTTAATACCTTACGATAGTTTCTATTTATCGTTTTGGCGTTGGTAGATTTAGGGTCAATCTTATACGGAGACACTACATATGCTAAATCAGACAGACTTGCAAAATACTGAATGATTCTTCTAAAATGAGAAGATGCGCCATATATATATGTAACAGCATTACGAATCTGCTTTTCATATGTATATGGGTTAGCAAGATATCCCTGTACATCTTCTTTAGAATACAAAGAGAATGTAGGAGTAGTAGTGTTATTGTTTAGGTCTCTAGTAATTAATCTGTTAAGAACAGCAAATTTGCTAGAAATACCTATCATGCCGGAAAAATCTTTTACACTAGAATCTCCAACTTGCTTTTGTTCTGCCATACAATCCATTCACCGCCTTTCTTCTATAATTTGGAGCTTTAATGATAAACATATCGGATGCTCCGTCGCCGATATTCTGTCGCTTACTCATTTTGTTTTCAATTTGCATAGCAACATAGTAGTTATACGAAAGACTGGAATATCTATCTTTACGCATTCCAGCACGTTCTGTAATTTTGATTTTTCCACCAGACTCTTCATATAAAAGCTTTGTAAGCTCATCTACGAGTAGAGTTGTGTGGATATACGGAAGCTGAAGTGACATTTTGTCTGAGTCGGAAAGTGAATTATATCCACGTATCTCTGCCAGGTATTTTTCAGCATCGTATTCTGTTGAGAGTAATCGCATTCGACCACTGCGGAATGCTTCCCTTAACATAAAAGCACAGTCTGAATTAAACTGAGCACTTGCCTTGATTGACCAAATAACCTTCTTTGCACCAATAACGGTACATCTTGAAGCCATCTCTGCATTATTGCAACAAGACAATGCTGGGTATAGTTCTCCGGTATCCGGGTTGACCATATCCCTTGCTAAAGCATCATACACACCAAGACCGAGACCGTTTGTATCCAGCACAATATAATCACATTTGTAATCTTCGTACAGTTTACGAATATATAGTGCCTGTTCATCAGTTCTCATTCCTTCGCAAGCATCCGCATATACAATATTGCTTGAATATCGACCAGCTCTCGAAGGCTTCATTTGGTTAATAAAGATAGCAGTAGCATCGTTATTGTTCTTTCTGCTTGACATTAATGCAATATCTGCAGAAAGGACTCTTATTTCACCATTGTTCTTCTCCTGAATTCTGATGCTCTGGGAATTATTCAGTTTAGATGCAATTTCATCTGGTAACATTGGATATTTGATGGTTCTGTTTTTGGATATAGTAGGGAAGTCGAAAAATGCTCCGTCTTCAGAGCCATACCATAGAGCATCCATCTCCATACTCCATTTAATTTCGCTGAAATCACTTTCTGACATGTCATCAGCAACTGTCTCAGGGTCAAGCAATCCCTCTTCGATAGATAATTCATATGGGAATCCGCATACGAATTGATGTCTGTTCTCATCCTTCATAATTTCAAAGGTATCCATACACTTCGTATATGACCAATGATCTTTGAAATAAGCAGAAGATAGGTACATAGTTAAGTTCTTTTCTTTTGCGTACTCAATCTTTTTCTCAGCGTCTGTCAGTTCCTCATATCTCGGCATACGTCTTAATGTAAGGAACTTTTTCAGAACAGTGTCGATCGTATCTTTTGAGATCAGTCGATACTCATCCAGTAGCAGCACATTACATCTGTTACCTCTGGCGTTATCAGAGGCTGTTACTACCTTGATGACGCTTGTATTGAAGAATACAATCTGTGCATTGGTTCCATTGATCTTCGATTGCTTGTCATCTATTTCAGCCCTCAATTCTTCTGATTGAGGCTTCAATTCAAGAAGTATCTTCTCAAGAACGTTGATAGCCTGTCCTCTGGTTCCGGACGCAATACAAATTTTTGTACCCGGATATAAGATGCATCTTACGACGCAGTAAATAGCACTGATGTATGTCTTACCAAGACCACGACAAGCAATTAATACAAACGTGGTACTCCAGAACATCATTGCAAGTAAGATTCGCTGAAATAGTCTTAACTGAATGTGTAAATAGTCTTCGGCAAACTTATCAGGATTGGCACGATAAAAGGCGCCCCATATAGCAGCGCCCTCCATGACAGATTCATATCTATCCATTATTCATCACCATCCTGACTTTCTGAGTACGCATCGATCAATAAAGATTCATCGTCCTCATCTTCGTATTCAGGCTTTTCTACTCGAAGTCTATTAATTTCATCCTCATACAACCTGGTATATCCATTCTTTACACCGCACATTTTGCATATATGCCCCAGCCATGTGAACACGTATTTTTTAATACGGTTGACATCCTGTAAAGATTTATCAATTTCAGGTAATGGACGTTTGTTCTCATACCTAAATAACCATACGCCAAGCGGAGTGTTAGCTATTGAAGCATCCAGTTCGTCAGATTTCTTTTGAGCTGGCTTGAGGTTTAAACTACCAATCAGTGTATTCAGTGAGTTTACGCTCTTGTCAATAGATTTTCCGGCAGCAGCGTCCTTCGATATACTTACTTCAAGATTGCAGAGCTGTCTCATTAACACGTCGCTACCGATATCATTTCCGCCAGCATCAGAGAAGGCGTCTGGAAATTTTGAACTGTAATATTTGCGACGTTGTTCAAGCTGCTCATACATCTCTTTAGAATACCCAGTTCCCCAAAAGGCAATTACTTCTTGCGGGATATCCGGTTCATCGGCAGTATTTGACTCATCTGCCTCATCTGGTTCTATATCTTGTGGTTCTGCTGCAACCTGTGTAGTATCAAAAGACCACAGGATGCCCTCGTCGAGCAAAGTATCATCATAGCTTTTACCTGCACATGAGACGCTATTGATACGAACAATATACTGTGTCATTAATGATCGCACAGAACTTTTCTTTACTACGCTATCAAAAATACTTTCATTCCAGTATAAGTCTAGTTTACGGCATGTCTGTCTGACTGCCATTTTTGAGTCCTTACATTGTGCGAGATACTGACTATATATTTTGTCAATACACGATCTGCAATACGGGATGTACCCCAGACCTTTATATAGTTCTCCGTAACTTACAGGGAAAAATCCCTTTCTTTTGGAGTATCCAGTACCGCATGTGGGACAGATTACTTTATCTGTATTCATTTCCAAAGCCATTATTCATCACCATCCTCTTCGTTAAAATCAGGTGATTCATAGCTGGATAGACGCTCAGCCAAAGAAAGTTCATACATTTTGGCACACATCTTTAAATCCTTGCCAGATTCAAACTTTGGTACATACCTGCCAGAGACTTCAACATCTTCATGCGTGACGGGATGTTTATTAGTTCGCGGTTTTCTGTAGTTTAGAGAGAGAGTACCGAACCCTCTGATAGACACAGACTCACCTCGTTTTAAACTGTCACCAATAACCGCAAGGCAGGTGTCCATCATTGCCTCTACATCGTCATATGTAAATAGAACACCTTTATCTGTTTTCTTGACAACAAAGTCTTTTGTATTTCCTTCGTCATCAGATATATGGAAAACCTGCTTTTGGGATGAGACAGGTTTCCGAATATTATTTTCTCGCATCACGTTTGCAATGCGACGGACTAATTCCTTTCTATTCATATTCACAATCTCCTTTGTCTCTGTATTTACAGGTCTCCCAAGCCTTTCTGCTCGGGCGCAACAATATCGCCATCTTTAAAGTACATTCCGATCTGTTCATCAGCATCAATGTCTTTGTACAACTGAACCATATCAGAAGACTCCCATGCGACAATACTCTGGATTACTCCGTCCGGGATTCCGGCTTTCGCAAGACTGGTGGTGAAATAATGTCGCAGGCTATGAATATAGGCTGGCTTGCCCGATAACCTTGAGAACGTATTTGACCAGCTATTAATGGTTGAGATCTGAATATGTTCTTCTGGATTCTTTGCATCGGGGAACAACCATTCGCTATCGCCATATTTGTCCAGACGACGATTGCGCCACATATCGAGATATGGGGTGAACTTCTTTGCAAGCGTGTAGCAGTTAATCATCTTGCCACCGCCTCTGCCTTTAGTTTTGATTGGAGCGCTTTTATACAAAGCCCCACCGCATACCAGTTTATCCTCATCAAAATCTGATATCTTGAATCTACATAATTCGGATTTCCTTCTTCCACTGTACATTGCGAGAGCGAGATAGCAGGCTTTTTCATAATCCTTGCGCTCAACAAGCTTCTCCAACAACGCCTCAAGTTCAGAATCCTCCCATACTGTCTTTTCTCTGACAGGTCTATTCACCGGATTCTCTACTTTGTTGATAATATTTCTGAAATTAGGAAATTCATCATCCAATACGCTTTCAATGAAATTACTCATGGATGAGAGAGCAGCTTTCAACCTTCTGATTCTGGCTGGGCTATTCTCATTTGAATTTAAAAGCCAATTCTGATAAGCAACGATATTTCGTTTTGTCCAATTCACGAAGAATGTATTGTTGTTATGCTGTAAGCACCACACGAATGCAATCTGAATATCGTTTTCATATCCAGCAATAGTTGTTTCGCTTCTCTGGATTGAGCGAAGATAGTCCTTGAAGTCTTCAAGTAACTGTGTATTTTCTGGATTCACTTGCGCCAGAAGCTCTGGGCTAGTGATTGAGTTCATTTTTGTCTTACGTCCCACGCGCAAGTACCTCCTTTGTTATTATTTTGAATGGGAAGTGATGGAGTCGAACCACCCGAGCCGTTAAGCAACTGATTTACAGTCAGCACCGCTACCTCTACGGGATAACTTCCCAAATAAAAACCGGAGCATTTTACAGCTCCGGCTATGTCCGTTATGTAGTTTTTAAATCAATGTCATAATGACACACAATTCCAGTATCATCGCAGACGCATACCATCTGCTCCGGCGTACCATAGATTCTCTTCTGAACACAGAAGTCATCTACGCCCATGAAACTTCCAGCCATGACAGTTTTGATGCCCTGGATTGATTCGACACGATTATGATGCAGATGTCCTGATAGAATTGCATACACCGGTTTGCCTGCCAGTGTCTGTAAAGACTGTACTTTGGCAGCAGATCCGTCGTAATCGCCATGAATGCCGAGATATGTTTTTCCTCTAATATCGACGGTATACATCGTTTCATCAATTTTTTCGTCCATGATGAATACATTCTTGAAATTCTGCAGTCTTGCCTTGATATACCACTCAACCAGATCGTCTAAGCGTTCAGTATGCAGAGAGTTCTCTTTATTAGGAGAAATTCTACTATGATTACCAGCGACACTGATAAATGACACTGTGTTGAAATGTTTACTAAGTTCTGCTAAGAATGTAGATATCAGCTCTGATACACCTGTAATCTGCTGGATAACATTTTCCTTATTGGTAACAGCGATAGAATAGTGGATGTTTCCAGATATCAGATCGCCATTCGCCCATACGATGCAATTCTCACTATTATGTCGTTTACCAATTTCAATAATGCGATCAAGATAAGAATGCATCATCTCTGCACAAATGTCAGAATTATAGACATTCCATGCATTATGTATGTTTGCTCCATAATGGATATCATTCAGACTTACTAACAGATCATTATCAGAAGGTACAATATCATGTGGCTGATATTCAAGACCTTTCATATTGCCTTTCAGTATTGCGTTAGTCAGAATCTCATTCAATTCTTCCTGTCTGGAGCGTGCTCTAATGGAGCTATTGAGGGCAACACGCTGATCGTACATTTTCTGTTTCTCTTTGCGTAGCTCTAATATCTTTTCGTCGATTTCTGACATCATATTCTTATTACTAACAGCAGACAGATTCATGCTATCCATGAGTTCAAGCGTTTTTCGACTGCCATACATCATACGTCTGGCAACATCACTCGAATAAGGCTGACCGTATACCTTTTCGGACAGTTCGACGTAATCTACATCTGCAAGTGTACGATCAACAAGCTTACCATAAATAAGTCGCTTATGATAATCCATAAGCGACTCTTGTGGTTGTCGTTCTATATTCATATTGAGCACCTACCCTTCGGCGCACACAGTACACTCGTTACGGTATGCTTTAAGGAAAGCCATGATTCTGTCAGATTCTTCACAGAAATAATGATGTCTGCCAGACTTATGCTTCATGGTTCTACGGATATGTGCATCCGGAAAGCTTTTCAAAATTGCTTCCTTCTCAACCTTTGTTACTCTAACCATTTCGATTCTCCTTTGACTCTTGTATTTATAGAACAATCACGTTCATATATTCCCTTCATACAAGCATCTCATCAAATATCTATATACTGTTGAGTATCAATAGGTTAAGAGTGGTAGCAAATTTATATCGTGCTAAAAAAATAATTTACACACCTAAATTTTTCCTTCGCATGATGTAGTTTACCCGCTGTTGAACGGCTATTTCTGTGGCGCACGCTTTGCAGAATTTCTGTTTCCGTCCTTTTTCTGGGTCTGTATATTTTACTGTAATACCGCAATTTTCGCATTCAAAATATGGGTTACGTTTATGCTTTCTATATTTATATTTCATATACTGATATCCCAGATTGCGAAAATCTGATACCGATAAAGCAACAGGAGAGGAGTCATCTACGAAGCATACACGAACGTTTGTATTATCAATACGTTTAGAGAACCGGAGTAACCCAGCATCTTTTAATACGCCGTATAATAAACATTGCCGTTTAATAGATGTATTAATATTTGCAAGAGCCATTATTTCATTATCCTTGTTATTTACCCAGTAATCAGTCTCCGGTGATACAGCATACCAATATTTAGCAAGACACAGAAGAGTAAAGGCTAATCTCTCCAGCTGGACACCATCCAATGACTCGATAAGCTTCAGCTCATTCTCTGTAATATCGAGTTGGTCAATATCAACTGCTTCATATTTGAAAGCACTGGTTACTGCGTACTCAAGAGCTGCGTCCCATTTTGGGAGAGAAGCAAGTGGGTCGCATTGTAATAGGAAGATATCCAGTTTCTGACGTACTTCTTTTTTCTTTTCATACCCATTATCTATGTAATATCTCGCAATGCGACGCAATGTTTCAGATGGTTTCTTTCCAAGTGATTTGGACTGAATCATTTTTTCAGCCCAATCATTTTCTTTTAATACAATACTCATTCGTTCACCTCTAATTTCTTTGATACTATTTTGAATCGTTCACCACAATACTCGATATCTCCCTCGGAATCCAGTGTCGGGAAATTGATGGTGTGATTATGGTTTAATAATAAATTATGTATAATTTCTGAGCCACACATATTCCAAGCAAATCTTTTGGAAGAGGTTTTCTGGTAGCACAGATCCAGAACAATATTGCATAACGCCGATTCATTCTGGCAGATAATGTCACATGACTTACGGAATTCTGCATTCATTTCAGAAAGTTCTGTAAAGGCATCATATTTGTCTATTTTTTCGCTCTGAGCAAATATAGTATAGCTCTGCATTTTTTTGTTATAGTCCTCATAGAGCTTTTTGATAGCTTTGTACTGAGTGGTGGTATAATCCTCAGAAGCATTTTTCATAATCGTATAGTCAAATTTGATTTTGGAATTATGTTTTCTGATATACCCATCAAATTCCTGCTCGAATCGTCTGCATATTTTATTCATGACACAATCGCCAGTGCCTACAGGCATTCGGTAGTCATAGTATCTAAGAAAGTCAGATTGTCGTTCTGTCAGTTCATCGGAAGGGATTAATCTAAGCTCATCAACAGTCATCTGAAATTCTCTCAGGCAGTTTCGATTCGTATTTTTTATGTATTGATTATATTGCTTCATAAGAGCTGGGTAGATATATCTCATAAAGTATGGCTTCTTGTCAGCGACAATACTTCTGTAGAATTCTCTCAGTTCATCATCATCAATCTTATTTGCAGCATGTCTATCGTGCCATGTCCTCGGCATTGGCTTACAGATAATTCCCTTTGCCTTGTCGATTGCATTCTGCTGATATAACTGACCGCATCTGATACGATATGAGAGCGTGTCGTATTCAACGCTTCCTTTTGGATAATGAGAACGAACCTCAAACATGGATGTAATGTAATTAGTTGTCTGCCCTATATCATTACCGAAACTTTCAATATTGGAACGTACAAAATCATCTTCATTAGGAATTGTCTTAGCTGCCTTTCGCTGAGCGCACATAAGAGCCGGAAGCGGTTCTAACTTCTCAACGAGGATTCTATTGTCACTGAGCATAACCAAATCACCGTCAAAGTCCATTCCGTTTAATGCAGCGGCTGCGGTGTCCCATGCGTTGAAAATCGTACAGGTCTTCATGTATTGATACCAATAATCAGCATCAGAGCTATGAACTGGATGTACCAGACGAATGTTATTGTGGCAGGTCATAGGCGCACGAAAACAGGCAAGCTTCTCTGAGCCAAAATCTCTCCAGTATTTATTGTAGATTTCTCCAGATTTCAACAGACCGGTTACTTCCAATCCAAACATGCTCTGGCAGAGTGCGTATGGATCACCAGACACTATGGAATAGTTGCCATGAACTTTAAGTACCCCTACTTTAGCTTCATCAATACGATTTTTTATGAGCTGATAGATTGCATTCTGAACGAATGGGTCGTCAATCATGCGTTCATCAATCATGATTGCTTTTACAAAATCATCGTCCAGATTTTCAATATTGGATTCGTTCATGCCAATACCTTTTAAAAACAGCAGTGTTTTACGCCAATCGCCATGCAGAACATCTTTGATCTCATTCATTGTTGGAGCTATCAATTCTTCAATCTCATCATCGGATAAATCGTAGCTCTGAATGAATTGGTAGTTCAAGGAGTGCTCACTCTCTAATTCTTTTGGGCAGGTCTTTGCAATGCCAAATGTGTATCCGTTGGATAATGAGTTCTGTACATACGCTTCGCAGCTATCGTAACTATCCCAGAGCTTTACCATAGAAGTAGTGAGAATCAGCTCTACATCACGCACATCGAAATCGTTTCCCCATGCATCTTTGATGATGTATTTTCCTCCGGCAATTTTTTCTGCAAAATCTACATAATCAAATGTGAAAGCCATTCCTTTTTCAAATGAGAAACGGGTATTGGCTCCACTGATTGTATAGTCAAGTCCAAGCTCTTTACTCCAACGCTCTGCGAGTGATGGAAGCATCATTCCAAAACCATCTGAAGCATCAAGATCAACCTTTTGCTGTTTCTGTAATTCCATTGCCGGTTCGCCATCGCATTCATCAGTCAGATATACAATATCAGAGAGGAACGAAGTCTCACAGTCATTTACTACAGCGATTCCTCTTGGGAATGAAACCGGAGTAGAAGCACTACAGGTAAGCGCCTGATATGCTTCGAGCTTTGCAGTAACCAGTTCTTTTTCTGGATTTCGTCCATTAGATATTCTGCGATGCAGTTCGTCAACGACTTTTTCACTTACAAATACGATAGTGCTGTTCTTGATTCCACCATTGGTTCCGAGCAGGCGTCGATATTTTACGCCATTGATCTGAAAGCCTTTGCAGGCACGATAGTAGTCCTTTTCTTTGTCAATCATCAGAGTGACGTAATCTGCCTTATACTGCAGCTGATCCAAATCATCGTATAGCTTCTTAATGGCGTGTCTGTTCTTTACACTGTTTGGAGCAGTTCTTAAACTGCGAATTTCTTCCTTGATTTTTTTAGCTTCAGCATCAGCGTCTGTGATGTCATTCAGATAATCAATCCAACGCAATGTCTGGCTGTCTGCAAGAGATATCACTTCTTCGTTCCTTCTTGCTTCCTCGATCGGGAGTGTCAGCCGCCAACGATGCTTACGAAGGCGGCTACTATGTAGCTTATAAATAAATTTTTGACAAGTAAGTTGCTTGCTAATTTTAAACACCTCATTTCAAGTAAATAATTTTATTAGCATGATTGCACAAATCAATTATTGAACTCATTGATATACTCACGCCACGCACTTTCAAATTCTGATCGACCATTCTCGACCATTCGCTCTACAGCATCATCTGTAAGTAAATCTCCATCAAGAGGGTAGAAGTCCTCACATGGTGTTGTCTCGCTGCAGCTTTCTTTATATACACAGTTATTACATTTACGCTTCATTGATTGTATTTCCTCCCTGTACTGTTTCTTCAATCCAATTTTCAAGCAGGTTCCTCATACGTCTGCTCGGTATGTATAAATATATCTCATCTCCATCCCTGATGGCTGATCGCCAGATCCACTGAACCATAATAGATAGAGCATACATATCATCGTCTGCCTCTATGCCGTGTTTGTGGTAAAATGTCTTTTCACCGACATTCATAAAGAGGTTGACCAGATAAATCATATAATGTCGGTTCCTATATTCGTTTGTCGCTTTCATATTGAACCGCAAAAATGACCTCGTATATCCTTTACCACTAATTTTGCATCTACAGTCATTGAATGTACCCCACATTTTTTCTCCGGCAGGGGCGTTTCTCCAGATATTATTAATGCAGTTGTTGACATTATTCTTTAGCTGTTCCACATTGTTTTCATCTCTGCCAAACCAACTCATTGATAACGCATGATAGCTGTCACCGATATTGTTCATCCTATCATTATCCAGAATATGAATCATATCTTTTAAATGGCTGACGTATTCCGGTGTATATCCCGGATAGTCGCAGAATCGATACTGTCCTGACTCTGTTTTCTGGATACCAATATACTCATATGGAAGATGGTACATTTCCAGAAAATGATGGAGTGACTGCCCCTTGAATATGTACGTCAGTATGATTACATCTTTGAATGCCGTGATTAACTCCGGCGGCAATACCCAATAAAAGAGATGCGTGCCAGCACTGTCTTCCATCTGAATTAACTGGCGAACCTTTAAGAATTGCCGTAGCTCATGGTAAAGTCTTCCATTATAATCTTCTTTGGCAAGATAGTAAGTATCCTCATCCCGAATAATCAATCCAGAGTCAATCGCTAATTGGATATCGTCTGGATGGAAATCATATTTCTCAAGAACATCTACGTTTTCATCAATAATGAGGCGATAGCCATATTCTCGGATGTCATCCAACATATCCTCTGTGTACCGCTTGAATGCCTGATGGGTGGTCGTGATATTCTTTCCTTGTTTAATGAGAGCAGCGGTATGCTCACTCTTCTTGAACCCATACTGTTTTAGCTTGTCACTCGGTTCCACAAAATGCATTGACTTGCATCCATTCTTGATTCGTTCAGCTTCTTCCAAGTATGGTGTGATGTATATGAACTTTTCATCTTTATGCTCATTCATATACGTGATAGCGGCACTGGATTTGCCAGTACCCATGATTGCATCACAAACCTGGATCATTTTAAACCTCCTTTTTACGATTTCTTTTTGTGATTTTACAACCTAAAAGTTGTAACTCATTTCTTAATCCGTTGATTATCAATGTCTTATATGGGCGTTCCTAACAACTATAGAAAAACACCATCTTTGCTTTTGATATAAGGCTGCTTGATAGAGCATTAAATACACAGCGGATTCGACATTGTAAATAATTTAATTAGCTTTACAATCCAAAAAATAAAATCTGCAATAAATAAGCAGATCATTTATTTAGCATTATTATACCATTGTTTGCATGGTATGTCAATAAGTAAATAATTTAATTAGCATGTAAAATGCAAGTAATTATTTTATAGGATCGGGTTCGCTGGTTACCGTCTTTTCTTATTGGATAGGTAATATTGATTATCAATGAAGCATAAGAAAATCCAATAACCAGCGGTGAGCCTATGTGAAAACAAGGCTGATTTTGGGAGTTTAAGCTGTATGTGGGAGATGAAGCGACTTCCTTCTAATGGATTCAGACAGCGGACGAAAATACCATAACTACCGCCCCTATGTTCCATAGTGGGAAAAGGGAACATAGATATATAGAATTGCAAATAGTTTTCCTAGTGGGTTACGGTAAAGAATGAAACGTTATAAAATTAGCTTGACATTTCTTTATATCCATATTATGTTATAGTTCCAAGATATATTTTATCTTGACAACAACCACATAACATTTTAACCACTGCAACAGCAGACCACAAAGAAAAGGAGAAAAGCGAAATGACAAAACAGCAGACAGCAAACACAAATTTTGAAACATTATTGACAAACTTCTGTGACGAATACAGAAAAGACAGCACAAGCGCAAAATTTACAGAAGTAACAACAGACCTTGCAACAGCTATTGCATATTCAGTTATTAGAAAGTGTCTTGACCCACAGGCAAAAAGCGGTAAGACCTCAAACAGCGGTTGCAACCCACAGTTAGAAGAAGTTAAAAGAAGCATTTACAGAGATATAAACACACTCAAGAACATTGACTACAGTTGTACAGAAGCGTTTACAACAGTGTACAACGAAGACGGAGACAGACAGACAAAAACAAAAGACAGTGACTATAGATATGCTTATAATAAACTTACACAACAGACACTTGGAGACGGTCTCGACCTTGTAAATACTGCTATCGTTTCACTTCTGGACGAATGCACAAAAGTAGACACCACAACAGGAAACTTTCTCGAAACGGTTTACACTGTCCGCAAACTCAAGAAAAAAGTTTGGATTAAAGTATCAGACAGCGTGAACGGTTGGGAAACTGTGGAAACTTCTCCGATACGTGAGGTATACAAGGCAGTTCGTCGTGAAGTAGCAAACAACCGTTCTTTGAACATTGACCCGTCAAACGGTTATATGTACCTTGAAGACCTTGCAAAGGACGAAGAAAGCAACGAAGAAACAACCATATATAGAAGATTAAATAAGTTTTCAGACCTTGCCGGAAACGTGACGGACTTCAACGGTGCTGTAAAGTTTGAAACGGTGGACGGTGCAAGCGTTGCGGACTATGACAGAATGACAGAAGCGTTAGAACTGACAGCACGACAGGCGCAAGTATTACAGTTAAGAATGGGCGGTTACGGTTGTGTTGCAATCGGTACATATTTAGGCGTTAAGGAAGAAAGTGTAAGAAGCGTATTACAGACAATACAAAAGAAAGCTGTTGAAAAACTTTCTTTACCGTCTTATCTGGTTGAAGCAATGACAGCACCAACAGCAACAGCACCAAAAAGAAAGTTGACAGACGAAGACAAAAAAGCAATCAAAAAAATGATTGAAGACGGTCACACAATGAAATTTGTAGCAGACTCTTACAACGTTTCAAAAATGACAGTTAGTAGAATTGTAAACGGACGTAAAGACAGATAGAACAACAGCGAAAAGGGCGGAACACAACCGCCCTTTTTCTTTTGGATACCGTCCAAAACGTAACCCACAAACACGACAGCCGACAACTTCACAGGGGTTTTCCTAGTGGGTTACGGTTGACAGTGTGGAACACGACAGCCGACAACTTCACAGGGGTTTTCCTAGTGGGTTACGGTTGACAGT
>ERZ1026850.76-NODE-76-length-62052-cov-5.685662_pt1 | contig 62052 bp, 87 predicted proteins | sample MGYA00380155_ERZ1026850 | MGnify/ENA primary metagenome ERZ1026850 (study PRJEB33269, sample SAMEA4719791) | human gut metagenome | biome: human-associated habitat; feature: organic feature; material: feces | place: Cameroon | collected 2013-10 ... | reverse complement strand
CTAATATAATGCAAGTAAGTAGTTAATATGAATACTTTAGGAGGGATAAGCAATGGATATAGAACAGAACGCAGTTGAAATGATAAAGTTGGCATCCAGCACATCATTCAGATACTACGACAAGCCAATAACAATGACATACTCAGGCGGCAAGGATAGTGATGTGATGCTCCATTTATTTGAGATCTCCGGCGTGCCATTCCAAGTGCATAACAGCCATACAACGGTTGATGCGCCTGAAACTGTATACCACATTCGGGAAGTGTTTAAGAGATTAGAAGAAAAGGGAATTAAATGCACCATTGAAAAGCCAACATATAAGGGCGAGCCAACAACTATGTGGAAGCTCATAGTGCAAAAGAAAATGCCACCCACAAGATTGGTGCGGTATTGCTGCTCGGTATTAAAAGAAGCGAGCTGCAATAACAGCATGATTGCAACCGGAGTGAGATGGGATGAGAGCCAACAGAGGGCTGGGAGAAATCAATTTGAGGCTATTATGCCGAAGAAAGAGGATGCAGTGAGGCTCACAGCAGAGCAGCTCAGAAATGAGTTTTATCTCCCTGAGTATATTCAGATGGATATATTTCACACATTGGAAGAAACCCAAGAGATAATCCTAATCAATGACAATGAGAAGCGAAGGAAATTCATTGAGAGGTGCCAAATTAAGGCGAAAACGGTATGTAACCCCATTATTGATTGGAAAACAAAAGAGATTTGGGAGTACATAAGTGCAGAAAAAATCAAAATAAATCCTCTGTACGAGTGCGGATTTTCCCGGGTGGGATGTATCGGGTGCCCTATGGCGGGAAAACACAGAGAGTATGAGTTTGAGAGATACCCCAAATATAAGCTGGCATATATCCGAGCATTTCAGAATTTGGTTGACACATTGAAGGCCGAGGGTTGCAAATGCTCATGGGAAACGGGTGAGGATGTGTTTGATTGGTATATGGAAATTAACAACGAGGATAAAAATACGCAGATGGATATTTTTGAGGCATACGGATTGGATTTGGAGGGGTAGCAGATGGATAAAAAGAAAGAGCTCCTGAAGAAATTGCAGGTCTTGGCAGAGCGGGGAGTTGGCGGCGAAAAGGAAACCGCAGAGAGAAAGCTCCGGGAACTGATTAAAAAATACAACATTGATGAGGCTGAGCTTGCGGAGGACAAGCTGAAGGAATTTGAGTTCAAATATAGCAATCCTCAGGAGGAGCAGCTCATACGGCAATTATTTTTTAGAATGTTTGGAAAAGATTGGAGGAACAAGAGTTACACATACAGATGCGGTAAAGGCAGCAGATCTATAAGAGGGGTGGAATGCACCGAGGCCGAGGGCTTACAGCTTCAGATTGAGTATGAGTTTTACAAACAGTTATGGCAGGAAGAAATGGAATTGTTTTGGAATGCATTCATACAGAAACACCGCATTTTCTCTATGCGCCCGGAAGATACCGGCAGAAACGAGCCAATAACACCGGAAAGAAGGAAACAAATTATGAGAATGTCGCAAATGATGGGAGCTATGCAGGATAAAACATTGAGGCCGCTATTAGAAACGGCGAATCAGGAAGGAGAATAGAGATGAGAGCAACGAAGGCACTTGCAAATTATATCAAAGAGAAAGGAATCAAAATCAGCACCATTGCACAGAAAACCGGGCTTTCTGAAAATGTGCTTTATCCTTCACTTGGATCAGGGAGGGGCAGAAAGCTCAGCGCAGATGAGTTTTTGGCAGTGTGCGTGTGTTTAGAGGTGGATCCATTACAGTTTTACAAGAGCAGTGATGAAGAGGAGGAGTGATGCCAATGGCAATCAATGTTGATGCAATCCCTAAATCAGAGGGGAATGTAATTGGGGCCCTGCTCTACACCACCATAACACAATTTTATGCGGTGCCTGAAAATCAGGCCGCTTTTGAGAAGTGGTTGGCTGCCCGGCAGCAGGAACCCGAGAAAAGGAGGGCAAAATGAAACGGATTAAGACGATACTCGCCATTGTGGTCATTGTTGCAATATCAGCCCTTGTATGGGCCAAGCCATTGGATGCAGGCGAGGTTGAAATAATAGCGCTGAATTGGCAGGAACAACCTCAGGAGGCTCCAAATACCTTCATGGTGAACTACATACAACCATCAGAGAAAGAGTGGCAATTTGAGCCTCTCAGTGAGCTCCCGTTGGATCCTGAGATGCAGATCTATATGTATGAGCTATGTGAGGAGAATAACCTGAGCTTTGCTTTCGCCGCTATGGTGATGGAGAGTGAAACCAATTTCAATCCGGCAGCAGTGGGAGATGATGGTGAGAGCGTGGGATATTTCCAAATCAATAGGATAAATTGGGAACGCATGGCCACGGAGTACGGGCTGGATGTGCATGATCCAAAGGACAATATCAAATGCGGCGTTGTGATGCTCACGGAGCTATTTGAGAAGTATGAGGATCCATACATGGTGTTGCTGGCCTATAAATGCGGTGAACGCCGGGGGAGAGAGCTCTATGAGCAGGGAATCTATACCACAGCCCAATTTGATTGCGAGGAGCTCTGCAATAGAGCAATAGAGATTGAGGGGTATATGAGAATTTTATGAGAAGGAAGAGGATCAGAAGGAAAGAGATTGGAGAAAAAATGTTAGGAGCCGGAGCTGGAATGGTTCTGCTGTTTGGATCAGGGCTTGATTGCCCGGAAAATAGCATGATGCTTCTATGCGGCGGTATGGCGGTAGGGCTTGCATTGATGTATGCAGGTGCACACATAGCAGATTTATGGATGTGAGGGATGGATATGAAAAAAGTGCATGAAAAAAGACCGGCGGCAACCGATCCTTTCACGCATCTCTGATGATATACAACAAAGACACAATATACCTAAATAAAGTATATCATCCGAGGCTCAAAAAGTCAAGAAAAACACAGTAAAATCAAGGCTTTTCGGAGCTTTTTAATATCCCAATTAAGATATTAAAGTTAGGGGTGATACAGAAATTGTATTGGAAAAAAATATATAACCTTGGGAACGTGATGCAGATAGAAAAATGTTACCCGGGGAATTATGGAGCCCCCGGGATGCCAAGGAAGAAAAAGAAGAAAAGAACCCCGGAGGAGATACAGAGGCAGAATGAAACAAACAGATGGAAAAAGGTGCAGAGGCTCATCCTTGCGAACTTCAAGGAAGGGGATTGGCACCTGATTCTGAAATATCTGCCAAAGAATAGGCCGGGAAGTTACAAGGAGGCTCTGAAGCATAGAAAGAAATTCATTGATGAAATGCGGAAGGAGTATAAAAAAGCAGGCATCCCCTTCAAATGGATTGCAGTAACAGAGAGGGGAAAAAAGAGAGGGGTACTGCATCACCACATGATTATTGAGGATGTTACAGAGAATGATCTCATAACCGTGCAGATTGTGAAAAAGCTGTGGCAGCACGGCGGGGTGCAATTTGTTTCTCTGTATGAGGATGGAGAATATGAGAAGCTGGCTGAATATATCGTGAAGGCAGAAACCAAGGAGGAATGTGGATGGTGTACCTACTCCCGGAGTAGAAACCTGATTGTGCCGAAGCCCAAGAAACAGAAAATATACAGAAAAAGATGGTTAAAGGAACCAAGAGCGCCGGTTGGGTGGTACGTGGTAAAGGATAGCATTGTGAACGGGGAAAACCCGTATACAAAGGCCCCGTATCAGCACTATACGATCAAGAAATTAAGAGGAGGCCATGATGATGGATAAATTCAAAGTGACAATATACATTGAAACCTCATTCCACGGCCCGGCTATCCGGCAGGCAGCAGGCGCATGGCTCATTGAATACATAAAAACCAACGGGGATCCCGAAACTCGGCAGGGCGTGATAAAAGAGGACAAGACCACAGAAAACGCTTTGGCGTTGGAACTCCTGAAGGAAGCTCTCAGGAAGCTCACAAAACCATGCTCAATCCGGGTAAATACTCAATGCGAGCATATTTTGAATGTTATGGAAAATCATTGGCTGCCTCAGTGGGAGAAAAACGGATGGAGGAATGCAAAAAATAAGCCGGTGAAAAATGTTGAGCTGTGGCAGCAGTGCCAAGAGCTCATGCAAAGGCACAGCATTTCATTTTCTAATGTGAAAAACTCATACGGAAATGTGATGCAGGCAGAGATCAGGAAGGAGCTGGAAGCATGAGAGAGTGTTTGAACGAGGCTCGGATCAAAATCATTGGATTTATGAGAGATAGATTTAAGGCAGCAGGCCTCTCCTTTGAAGAGGAGGAGGCTCAGGAGCTTATGGATGGAATTGAGGAAAGTATTTGGAATGAGTTGGAAGGTTACCGGAGCCTCACAGAAGTGCAGCAGATTGTGGATTGCGTAAGAGCAGGACGTGAGATGAATGTGCCATATTACGATCCTGAGATTGATGATGATCCATATATAGTGAGGCTCAAGTGGTAGGAAGGAGAAAAAAGATGAAGAAAGTATATATCTGTTCCCCATACGCCTCTCAGGGCATTAAGGAGCAGAATGTAAAGAATGCGGTTAAATATTGCCGGATGGCCATGGAAAAGGGGTGCTTGCCAATAGCGCCGCACGTATTTTATACGCAGATGCTTGATGATGATATTGAGGCAGAACGGGCAGCAGGATTGGCTCTTGGCATGGAACTCCTGAAGGGGTGTGATGAGATTTGGGTATTCGGTTCCGTAAAAGGTGGCATGATTGCGGAGGTACAAAAGGCCGGAGAACTTGGTATAAAAGTGGTTTTTATGCTGAAAAACGGAGGTGAGTGGACTTGGCCAAAAGCATAATACAGAAACATACGGATCCAGCAAGCCGGGAGTGCTTCTTATGCCGGGAGGAGGCTGAGAAAATCGGGTACTATGGAGAGCTGGCACACACGGGCCTCCACAAGCATCACTTTATATTTGGCCGCTTTGGAGCATTCAGGAAGAAAGCTGAGAGGTTCGGCCTATGGGGCTATGTGTGCATGGCAAGGCATCATGAATATGGCCCGGAATCTCCACACGAAAATGAAGAGGTGAGGGAACACCTGAGCCAAGTGGCTCAGAGAGCTTTTGAGGAAAAGTACGGGCATGAAATGTGGATGCAGGAATTTGGAAAAAATTATTTGAAGGAGGATGAGCAGGATGCAGGCAGTACCAATCAACAAAATGGTGGAGAGCATGAGCCAAGTGGATTTTTCAGACTTGAAATGCCCCATGATAACGATTTATGAGAAGCCGTTAGATTTCCCCAATGCTTTCATTGCAAGGGTATGGGATGGGGATGGCCCGAAAGTTACAAATACAATCATTATGAGGTTTTCGCTTCAGGAGTGCCGGGAAGATATTGAGGCAGCAGGCTTCAGTGTGAAGTTTCCCCGGGCAGAGGGTGATGAGCCTCATATTGTGGAAACGTGGATGAGATGAAAATGGAGGGATAAGCAATGCAGAAATTGAAGATTGATAAAAAAATACGCCTCATAGAGATGTTTGCAGGCGTAGGATCTCAGGCAATGGCGCTGAGAAACATTGGGGCTGATTTCGAGCACTATTTAACGTGTGAATGGTGGGTACAATCCATGGCATCATATAAAGCCATACATATGCCGGATGATAACGAAGATTATAGCCATGCATATAACAAAGAGGAGCTCATAAATGTGCTTTCTACGGCTGGAATTTCATCAGACGGCAAAAACCCAATGACGAGAGAACAAATTGCACGGAAGCCGGAAAAATGGTTAAGGGAAACTTATAACAATATCGTTGCCACCAACAATATTGTGGATATTACCAAGGCGGTGGGAAATGATTTGGGGATAGAGGACACAGATAAGTACACATATATCATGACATACTCATTTCCTTGTCAGGATTTATCGGTAGCGGGCAAAATGGCTGGTATGGATAAGGGAGCAGGAACAAGATCAGGAATGCTTTGGGAGGTTGAGAGATTGCTGGATGAAATTGAGGAACTCCCTCAGATTCTCCTCATGGAAAATGTACCTCAGGTTATGCAAAAGAAGAATATGCACAATTTTCTTGCATGGCAGCAGTTTTTGGAGAGCAAAGGATATAAAAATTATGCACAACTCCTCAATGCAAAGGACTATGGAGTTGCTCAGAATAGGCAGAGGACTTTTATGGTATCGATCTTGGGAGATTATGAGTATGAATTTCCTGAGCCAATCCCTCTCACAAAGGTAATGGCAGATTACTTGGAGCCTGAAGTACCTGAGAATTACTATGTTAATTCTGAAAAGGCAGAGCAGCTCATTGTGAATTTGATTGAAAGCGGAAAGTTGAGCAAACCAATCTCAAATACCATCCGAGGGGGGGCAGAGGTTCATTAGATAGGCATCAATGGGATGCTGTGATGGAACACTTGAAATAAATGGAAATAGTACAGATTGGAAACTTTATGAAAGGAATCTCTGCTTGGGATAATCCATCAGTAGGGAGAGTATATGATCAGAATTTCTTAGCACCAACCCTCAATAGTGGGGGGGTGGTGGAAGGCAACCATACATCATTGTGGAGGTAGAAGATGCAGAGAATAATTGTGGCCATGAGGGGCCGATACCTCAGCGGGGGGGGCACCGCTCAGAAGTTAGAGCCACAGTTTAGTGGGCTGTGCAATACCCTCACATCAGTACAAAAGGATAATTTGGTATTGGAGATCGAAGATGATAGAGAGCGTGATGATCCGGCAGGCCACGAAAGCCGGAGTGATTGAGTGGCAAGTAGGGGGGGTGGCTGATCTTTCTTTCCCTACATCAAAAACAAGAAGAGGGAGGGTGCAGGAAAATGGAAACGTATGCCCTACCCTGATGGCAAATAACCAAGATATTTTCAAATTGGAGGCAGATGAGATGAAAAAATACAGAATTAGAAAACTGACACCAAGAGAGTGTTGGAGGCTCATGGGCTTTTCTGATGCAGATTTTGAGAAGGCAGCAGCGGTGAACAGTGACACACAATTATATGCTCAGGCAGGAAATTCCATTGTGGTGAATGTTTTGGAGGCAATCTTTAAGCAGATGATAAGCCCGAAAGAGGCTGAAACCTCAGGGGGGGGTAGAGCAACTCCCGGGGCAGATGGTTGTATATGACTATGACGAGATATTGACGGATGAGATGAGAAAGGGGATTGAGGATGGCAAATACAGCAGGAGCAACTCTGTATATGAACTCAGAGCAGATTTGCAGGGAGTACAGAGAAGCGAAGAATAAAAAGCAGCAGATTGGAATTTTGGCAGATCAGAACCTTTGTGGAAAGAGTGAAATTATTAAAATTCTTATTGAGGCCGGAGAAGATATGAGTTGCATGGAGCCAAAGAAGGGGAAGGAAAAGCCGAAGGAGGCACCCAAAGAACCTCTCCCGGAGGCGGTGCTGGGAGTGTTATATGCGAGGCTGGATCTTATTGATCAGGAGATGGCTGCCAAAGAGGAAGAATACAAGCAGATTGTGAATTTTATTAAAAATTACAACCGGCAGCAGGAGCAAGAACAATGAAAATGGAGGGATAAGCCGTGAGAACATTAACCATTAACAATTTTGATATTGAGAAGATAGCAAGATCCGGGCAGTGCTTCAGGATGAAGCAGATTGCCCCCAATATGTACTCCGTAATACACGGAGAGCATTATTTGGAAATCACAGTGAGGGATAATGGGAATTATATCTTTTCATGTTCCCCCGAGGAACTGAGCAGTGTATGGATTGATTATTTTGATCTGAGAAATTATGGAATGAATTACTATGATCGGGCAGAGGCAAGCATTAAGAACTCCGGGGATCCGTATCTCATCAAGGTATATGGCTATGGAGCAGGCCTCAGAATACTCCGGCAGGATCTTTGGGAGGTTATGGTGAGCTTTATGATCTCCCAAAACAACAATATACCCCGGATAAAGAAAACCATTGAGGCATTATGTGAGCGCTATGGCAGCAGGCGTGAATGCAATGGGAAGTATTTCTATACATTTCCTATTCCTGAAAAGCTCACAAATGAGCAGGAACTCCGGGAGATGGGGCTGGGATATAGAGCACCATTTGTGGCCGCCATGGCAGCAGGCGTGGCAAGTGGGAAAATAAAACTCTGTTATCTTAAAACCCTGAAAGGAGATTATGCAACGCTACACAATTATCTCATGAGTATATGCGGGATTGGCCCGAAGGTTGCGAACTGTATTGAGCTCTTTGGCCTGCATATTATGAACGCCTTCCCGGTAGATGTGTGGATGGCAAGGGTAATTGATAGGGAATATGGTGGAAAATTCCCCACAGAACGGTACAGAGGCGTTGAGGGGCTCATACAGCAGTATATGTTTTTCTATGAAATTGAGCACAAAGAAGGGCAGAACACGGACAAGCGGAAGAGATACCACGTAAAATGCCCCAAGTGCGGAAGAAATCTCTTTGTTTGTAAATCAATAGCTCAGGAAATGGGAATGAGCAGCCTTGGCCACGGGAACTGCCTGAACTGCAATTCCTTCCTGCATTTAGAATATAACGCCGGTAAGGATGTAATGATTGCAGAGCTTTGGGATGATTTCATGAAAAGGAGGGAGGCTGAGTGAAGAAAGAAGGGCAAAAGATTACATCAACGGACATAAAGAAGGCACTTGCGGGTTTTCATGAAAAAGATTTCTTTATTACAGAATGCAAAACGTGCTCCACATATTTCCCGGATCCGCAAGGCCTCTTGAAATTTGATGGGCTGGCCATAAGGAAAAGCTATACAAAACCATGTATCACCGGGTATGAGATCAAGGTGAGCCGTGGAGATTTCCTTCAGGATAATAAATGGCACCTCTATCTGCAATACTGCAATGAGTTTTATTTTGTAGTGCCCGCCGGGCTCATCACAAAAGAGGAGATACCTGAAAACGTGGGCCTCATATATTACTATCCTGATACCACAGTGCTGAGAACAAAGAGGAAGGCTCTGTATAGAGAGATAGAGGAACCGATTGGAGTGTATAAATACATAATTTTTAGCAGATTTGATCAGGAACGCATACCGTTTTATGAAAAACGTGCCGAATATGCCCGGGATTATCTCAATGACAAAGACGAGAAGCGGCAGCTTGGAGCTGTATTTGGAAGCAAGATGGCCAAAGACCTGAGAGAAGCTCAGGAAAAGCTCAGTAATATGCAAAATACTGAAACTGATGTGAAATTTGCAAAGGCAGTGGAGGAATTGCTGGAAAAGCACAATATTGGATGGAGATGGCACGGGAGGAATGATGAGGAACTCATAAATAAGATGGATGAGGCATTGGGTAGCAGCTATCCAAGAGAGCTTGCAAATGTAGAGAGAAGGCTTCAGGGAGCCTTAGATGAGCTCACCTCTATCCGGGAGAAACACACTAAAAAGGAGGTAAAGGCGTGAATATAAAACCGATTAAAGCAATGCTTCATACAGCAGGAAAGACAGATGAAGAGATATTGAAACAAAGCGGCCTCATAAGCCCCGAGGAAATTCCAAAAGCAAGAAAGATTATAGAGGCATGGGATGGCATTGAGGTGATTGTGGATGCAACACTGATCAATGAGCAGATTCAGCAATATGCCCTGATAGGATGGGATGAGCAGGATTGTGAAATTGATGGCCGAATAAAAGAGGTAATTTACCTCATGGAGCAGGATTCCATGTTTGGCACCTACGTGGATGATAGGGAGCGCTTTGAGCTGGATTGGGCTGAGAAACGCTATGAACCGGCAGGCAGTATTGTATTTGAGCCTGAAGATATTGAAATTTTAGAGGAAACACCGGCTCAGAGGCTTGCAAGGCTTATCACAAACCACCCGGATCTCCCGGTGATTCCAATGGTGGATTGGGAAGTATGTGCCGATTGCACCGGAAGATGGGCGGCAAACATTGGCCGGGCCTGCATTGCGGAGTATGTATGGGAACCGGACAACCGCAGTGGGGAGCCGAATATCCTATACAGATATAAGGCGGTGGAGCTGGTGGATGCCATGGCCGAAAATGCAGAAACCCGCATAAAGCCTCAGGCTGAGCCCACCTTTGTAAAACCGGATCCATTCTTTCCTGAGGATGAAACGGAAACAAAGAGAAAAGCAGAGGAAGAGAGGAAACGTATATATGAAGCCGCCCGGCAGCAGGCGTGGGAAAAGGTGAACGGTATGCAGTGGAAGAAAGCTCTTTTTGTAGAGATTGACCTCCCGGAAGATTTGGAGGAATGGGTATGAAAGAATATGATGCGCTGATAATCAAAGGGAAATGGCTTGGGAAGATATTTGCAGAAAAAGATCCAAAGGATTGGGAGATACGTGGCAGCAGGACAGAGAAGCGTGGCAAAATCCTCCTGATTGAAAGTGGCACCGGCATGATAGTTGGCCAAACAGAGATCGCCGGATGCGTAGAGCTGGATCTTGTGGATTTTGTTCACCATGAGCATCACCACAAAATCCCGGATAGCCTTCATCAATACAAATTGCCATATCCACATACATTTGCATGGCAGATAAAAGGAACCAAGAAGTATAGAGAGCCCATACCATACAACCATCCTCAGGGAGCAGTGATTTGGGTAAAAATACCGGCAGGAATATTGAAGGGAACAGAGGCCGAGAACTTGATGAGGGAGGAAAATGGCAGAGTTTGATGATTTCATGGCAGTATATGAAGAATTTGCAAAGCTCAGACCATTATACATGAGCTTCAAGGAAATAAAGACCGGGATCCCAAGGTGGAGGATGCACATATTTGTGAGAGGCACCGCCCCAAGCGGAGGAGATATGGAGCTCCTCTGCATTGAGGATCCTGATAAAAGCAAATGCCTGAAGAGGGCCACAAATACGCTGAAAGAGAGGGTAAAAGTTGAATAGAAGGCAAAAAAGAAAACAATTCAAGAAAGCAACCGGCATGACACCGGAGCAATGGGAAGTCTATTGGCGGGAGCATTGGCCGGAAATTGTGAATAAGAACATAAAAGAAGCCGGCGAGAAAGCAAAGCAAGGATTTATTCAGTTAGCGGCAGCAGTTAGGGAATGTGGTGAAATCATCCAAGAAGAGATGAAAGAGTGGGCCAAGGAAATCCAAACGGCAGCAGGTTTCATGGAAACAGAGAATATGCTGAGCAAATCATTGAATTTGCCGGAGGGAGCTGACAAAGAGCTCCTTCAAGATAAAGGCCTAAGAGTTGACCGCTCCGGGGCCTATTGGCATTTTTACTATGATGAAGCCAATGAGGAGTATTTTGTTGAGCTGATTCAGGAAAGGAGGGAGCCGGATGGTAGCAGCACTCATTGAGATTTTGAAGGTTATGGGATTGATAGTGGCAGTAATATTTGCAGCAGGCGTAATCATTGTGCTTGCGGCGTGTGTAATATTCATTTTGAAGGAGCTGGCAAAAGTATGGAAGAAAGGATGAGAATTTTTAGAGAACTAATGGGAAATGTGTGCACGGATGAGTTTATTGAGCGGTTGGAAAAAGAGGGGTACTTCATAGCTCCGGCAGGAATGAAACACCATGGAGCATATGAAGGGGGGCTCTTTTATCACTCGTTGCACGTGGCGTATGAATTGAAAAATTTAACAGAACGCCTTGAACTACAATGGGAGCGCACAGAAGGCCCGATTATAGTCGGATTTTTGCATGATCTATGTAAGATACAGCAATACATAGCAATTTCCACTCCAACAGATGAGATAGAAATGGAGCAGGGCCCGGAAACATACACCGGAAGATTCTATGAATGGAATAAAAAACAGAATTTACCCGGGCATGGGGAGGCAAGTATTTTCAGGCTTATGGAATACGGAGGGCCTCAGCTCAAAGCTGATGAGATGTACTGCATCCGGTATCACATGGGAGCATATCAGGGGCAGCAGGAATGGGAGGCGCTGGATGCGGCAATTAAGCAGTACCCCAATATCCTATATACCCATTTGGCAGATATGATTGCATCAAAACTGAAAGGAGTATGAGGATGGAAAAGAAAGAATTTGAAAAGCCGGAGCTCAAAGAGCTGGATATGGATGAGATTGTTGATAAAATCTTGGATCTGAATATTGTGGAGGATGATAAGGTGAATTTTACTGAAGAGGCAAAGATCCTGATCCACATGGCAGCGGAGAAAGCACGAAAAACCAAGATATATGAGCGTAGTTTTGAAAATCAGCCCGAGGAATGGAAGAAAGCGAAGCCCGAGGAGTTATATATGGAAATGCTAATGAAAATCATAAATGCTCCAACAAAGATCCATATGATAGCAGTGCCAAGACTGATACTTCCGGCCATTGATGATGCGATAAGGAGGCAACAGACGTGAATAAAGTGTTTTTGATGGGAAGGCCCACAAAGGATCCCGAGGTGAGATATACGCAGGGAGAAGAGCCCACAGCGGTTGCACGGTACACCTTGGCCGTGGATAGAAGGGGAGAGGGTGCTGATTTTATCTCTTGCGTGGCGTTTGGCAAGAATGGAGAATTTGCTGAGAAATATATTAAAAAGGGTACCAAGATAGTGGTTGATGGCCGGATTCAAACCGGTTCCTATACGAACAAAGAAGGGGCAAAGGTTTACACCACGGATGTGGTGGTGGAAAATCAGGAATTTGCCGAGAGCAAGAAGGGTATGAGCGAAGAGGACAGAGAGGCAAGAGATCAGGCAGCAATGCAGGGCTGCCAAAGTGCCGGGGATGGTTTCATGAATATCCCCGAGGGCATAGATGAGGAATTGCCTTTCAACTAAGTAAAAGGGAGGTGCCGGAGGTGACAAAGGAAGAGCTGGGGCAATTATCAGACCTCAGGAAAGAGATCAAAGAGCTGGATGCGAAAGTGGAACGGCTGCAAGATCAGAGGGTTGGGAAAGTAACGGATAGGGTACACGCTTCCATGAAAGAATTTCCCTACTGTTATACTACCAAGACAATCACCGGAGTGGATCAGAAGGAGAGCAAGAAGCATAGAAGGGCGCTCACAGAGAATGAGTTGCTATTGCTGAAGCGTAGGCGGCAGGCGGTAGAAGAAGAGTATAAAATATCGCAATTTATAAAGAGTATCAATGACAGCAAAATCCGCAGGATAGTGGCACTCAAATATGAGGAGGGGTACTCTTGGGGAAAAGTGGCTGAAATAATGCATTGTGATAGGACATACCCGGAGAAGTTGCTCACAAAGTACCTAAAGGAACATAAGGAGGAGAAGAGAAGATGATCATATTGGTTGTATTCGCAGTGGTAATATTGGCCATTACGGCAGCAGGCTTCATTTTTTACAGAATCGGGAAAGGGAAAAACTATCTCAGGCAATGCGGCGGCAGAAAAAGAAAATGAAACTTTCTCACAATTCTCACTTTAGATATGTTATATTGCTATCAGGTGAAAATGTGTTGGCTTATCCCCAAACCTATTTTTATCCAAGCACTCAGAGCATCATTTCCGGCAGGAAGTGGTGCTCTTTGCGTATAGAAAGGCGGGGGATAATATGAGCAATATTCAAAAGAATATAAACAAGGTGCTGCTTGCACTCAGGACAAAAGGCATTGTATACAAGATAAACTCAAAACAGTTTTACTCATCCGAGCAAAAGCGGATCATAACCAAGTATATCCTCTTTGAATTTAGCGAGTGGGAAGATGGGGAGCCCTTTTATAGCAAAAAGGAGCTCCTTTTATATTTGGTTGAGAGATGGAAAGAGGTGAATGGCGGTGACAGTGGAGGAGGCAAAAGCGAGCCTGAATGATCAGCAGATAGCTTTTTGTGAGCACTATGTGGCAACTCTGAACGCCACGCAGGCCGCCATTGATGCCGGATATTCTGAAAAAACTGCCCGGCAACAAGGGAGCAGGCTGTTGACAAATGCTAACATAAAAGTATTTATTGATGCGCTACTTCAGGAGTTGGAAGATCAGAGGATTGCCAAGGCAGATGAGGTTTTGCAGTTTCTCACAGCAGCAATGAGGGGTGAGGTAAAGGATAGTTTTGATCTCGATCCATCGTTGCAGGATAGAATGAAAGCGGCTGAATTACTTGGCAAACGGTACAAATTATTTACAGATAAGCATGAGATAGAGGGAAAATTGGAACCTGTCACGATAATAAATGACATTCCAAGACCGGAGAGCTGATGGAAGTAAGTCTGAAAGATCTGATTGCCCCGCAATTTTACTCTATCCATTGGGATATTTTGGAAGGCAAGCACACCCACTACAAGCTGTATGGAGGTAGAGGATCCACAAAATCCTCTTTCGTGAGTATTGAGATCATATACGGGATGATGCAGGATCCAAATGCCAATGCTGCCTGCTTCAGAAAAGTAAAGGACACACTGGCAGAGAGTGTATTTGAGCAGCTCCTTTGGGCCATTGATGCCTTGGAGGTATCTCATTTGTGGAAAGTCACTCTTTCCCCATTGAGGCTCACTTATAAGCCCACCGGTCAGAGGATTGTTTTTAGAGGATGTGACGATCCAAATAAAAGCAAATCCATAAAGGTGAGAAAAGGCTATTTCAAATACATATGGTATGAGGAACGGGCAGAATTTCCCGGAGATGAGGATGAGCGTAAGATTAACCAATCCCTCATGCGTGGCGGTGATAAATATGTGGTTTTCTACACATGGAACCCACCAAAGAGCCTCAACTCTTGGGTAAATCAGGATGTGTTGGAAGAAAGAGAAGATACTCTTTGCAACCACTCCACATATTTAACGGTGCCAAGGGAATGGCTGGGAGAACAGTTTTTCATTGAGGCAGAGGAGCTCCGAAAGAGGAAAATCCTTGCATACCGCCATGAATACCTTGGAGAAGCCATTGGAAACGGTGGCAAAGTATTTGATAATATCATCATACGGAAAATCACGGATGAAGAGATTGCAATGTTTGATAAGATCAGGCAGGGCCTTGATTTTGGTTTTGCAGCAGATCCGTTGGCTTATGAGAGAATGCACTTGAATAAAAAACAGAGGCGGCTCTATATTTTTGGAGAGGTTTACCAAACCAATCTCAGAAGCTCAAAGGCTGTGGAATATATCAAGATCCTCAATCCTGAAAATAAAATCATCACAGCAGACAGTGAGGAGCCGAGAAGTATTGATACATTCAATGAGCTTGGCCTCCGAGTAGTAGGGGCAAAGAAAGGCCCCGGCTCCGTGGATCATGGTATTGCCTATCTTTCAGATGATTTGGATGAGATTATCATTGATCCGGTACGGTGCCCGAATGCGGCCCGTGAGTTTAATTCGTATGAGCTGGAAAAAGATAAAAATGGCAATTTCAAAGGCGGTTATCCCGATAAGGACAACCACAGCATTGATGCAGTGCGCTATGGATTAGAGGGAGATATAACAATGAAAAAGGCCAAGATCAGAAAGAGAGCCAAGGTTGTGGGCTCATAAGGAGGTACGAATGTATAAATTTACATACCCGGCTGAGCAATGGGATGAAGCAGCTATTGATAAAGGCATTATACTCAGCCTGATCACAAAACATTATGGATTGATCGCTGAAAAGGCGAAAAATAAAAGATACTACAACGGGCAACATGAGATCCTGAACCGGAAGCGAGAAAAGAACGCACCCAATAATAAAGTGGTGTGCAACCATGCGAAGGACATAGCCGACACGGCAACCGGATATTTCATGGGGAACCCCATCACATACTCCAATACGGGCGAGCAGGACATTGATCCGCTGCTGAAGGCATTTGATGATGCCAATATTGATGATGTGGACAGTGAAAACGCCTTGGAGGCTTCCATGCTGGGCCTCACATATGAGTATGTATATGCAAAAGAGGGGCAGAGCACACCAACCTCAAAGAATATCTCAGCGCTACACACCTTCATGATTTATGATGATACCATTGAGGAGAATGAGCTGGCAGGCGTTTATTATTACCCGAAGAAAAATGATGCCAAGGAAGTTGTGAAGTGGGTGGCCACGGTAGTGACCGCAAACTATAAATATCAGCTCAATATTGAAAACTCCCCGGATGTAGAAGGCACGATAAATGAAAACCCCGAGCCTCATTATTTTGGAGAGGTACCTATCATTGAATACCTGAACAACAAGGAAGGCATTGGAGATTTTGAGCAGCAGATCCCGTTGATAGATGCCTATAATACCCTGATGAGTGACCGGGTAAACGATAAGGAGCAGTTTATTGATGCTCTTTTAGTGCTGTATGGCTCTATCTTGGGAGATGATGAGGAAGAAACCAGCGAGGCAGCCAAGAAACTCCGAGAGGAGAAGCTCTTGGAGCTCCCGGTGGATGCAAAAGCCGAGTATCTCACCCGGCAGATGGATGAGAATGGCGTGGAAATACTCAGGAAGGCAATAAAAGAGGATATTTATATGTTTTCTCATGTTCCAAACCTTTCTGATGAGAATTTTGTTGGCAACTCTTCAGGCGTGGCAATGGAGTACAAGCTGCTGGGGCTTGAAATGCTCACCAAAGTAAAGGAGAGGAACTACAAGAAGGGCCTCAGAAAGAGGATCAGGTTGTATTGCAATTTCCTTGGAATGAAGGCTATTGCGTTAGAGGCTGGCTCCATCATTCCATCCTTTAGCAGATCCCTTCCTAAAAACCTTCAGGAGCTTGCGGGTATCGTATACAACTTGAAAGATGTGGTATCTATGAAAACCCTGCTGAAGCTCTTGCCATTTGTGGAGGATCCTGATTTTGAGATTGAAGAGGTACAGAAGCAGGCAGATGAGAGCATCAAGCGGCAGCAGGCATTATTTGGTAGCAGCCCGAACACTCCACCTGATCAGGAGGTGGATTTGGATGGCGAGGATGAAGAGGAAGGCATGACCGGAAAAGAGGAGAAAAAGCCTGCTGAAGAAAAGAAAGAGTGATGTAAATGGGATATTGGGAGAACCGGCAGGCTCAGATCATGTATGAGCAGATGGAGGATGCTGAGAAGGTTGCCCGAGAGCTGGCCGACATATACGCCAAAGCCACAAGAGAGCTCAACTACCAAATAGGGGAGATATTTGATAGATTTACAGATAAGCATAATTTGACAGAGGATGAAGCCCGGAGGCTGCTTGGCATGATGAAGGATCCTACTGATATAGCAACTCTCCGGGAGGCATTGGCCAAAGATCCAAAGAATGCTGCATTGCTGGCAGAGCTGGAAAGCCCAGCATACAGAGCCCGAATTGAGAGGCTGGAAAATCTGCAAAATGAGATTGATCGAATGATGCAGGAAATATATGGACAAGAGAAAATGGTAACCTCAGAACATTATGCCAATGTATTCCATAATTCCTATTATCGGGGTATTTATGAGATACAAAGGCAAGCGGGCTTTCAATTTTCGTTTTCTGCTGTGGATCCTCAGATGCTCAATCAGATGCTTGCAATGGAGTGGGCCGGTGCAAATTACTCCTCACGAATATGGGGCAATACAGAGGCGTTGGCCAAAGACCTGAAGGAGCAGCTTGTATTGGGGTATCTCACCGGGAAACCGGAGGCAGATATGGCCGCAGAGATAGCAAATAAATTTGGCGTTGCCAATTATAAAGCCCGGAGATTGGTGAGAACGGAAAGTAATTTTCAGGCTTCAATGGCAGATTTAGCATCATACGAAGAGAGCGAGGTTGAAAATTACATAATTGTTGCAATATTGGATCTGAAAACTTCAGAGATATGCCAAGAGATGGATGGCAAAAGTTTTCCGGTGAAGGATGCAAAAGTTGGCGTAAACATAAATCCGTTTCACCCGTTTTGTAGAACAACAACCGTTGCTGATTTGTCTAAATGGTTTCCAAACCCCGAAAGAAGAGTAAGGGATCCCGTAACAGGAAAAGTCAAAACCATATCGGCTAAAACCACATACAAAGAATGGTATCAGCAGAATGTGGCCAACAATCCGAAGGCTCAGGCAGCAGAAAAGGCGGTTAAGAATTGGGGAGCCGACACCAAGCAATATGAGGCATACAAAAAGCTCATTGAGAAAAAGCGCATTGGGAAAACATTGGCAGATTTTCAGGAAATGAAGTACACAAAGCCGGAGTTTTATGATATGCTTAAAACAGACTATCGGAGAAGGAACACCCTCAGGCTCCACCCTGAGAAAGCCCTTCCTGAGATGCCAACTACTAATTTGCCCGAGCCGAAGTTTGCCAAGTATCTATTTTGGGGAGAGAACCCAGATGGACTTGCAAAGGGAGCTGCATTTGAGAGCCGGTTGGGTTACAATGCGGATAATTGGAAAGAACTGCAAAGAGAAATAAAGGCGGCAACGCCTAAATATCCGGCCACAATCAAAGGCTCAAATGAGTATGGTGTGAATTATGAGCAAAAAATTGTACTGTATGGCAAGAACGGAACGCCTGCCAATGTAGTGGTTGCATGGTTCAAAGACATAGAAAAAGATGAGATGAGAATGGTATCAGCATATATCAAGGAGGTGTGAGCGTGTATAAAGAATTTGATAGAGTGAAGCTAAAAGATGGCCGCATTGGCACGGTAATGGATCACGCTGGCCCGGATTATGTGGTTGATGTGGGAAAATCTGAGAAAGATTATGATACCATCATGGTGAAGCCGGAGGAAATCGAAGGCAAAGCAAAATAAAAAGAATAATTTTGACAATCAGCATCATGCAGCAGTGCATGGTGCTTTTTTGTACCCATTTTTCAGAAAGGAGGAGCACCATGAAATTATGTGAAACGGTTGAGGGGATGAATAGCCCGGACTACAAGGAGCGCTTTATTGCAGAATATCAGCAGCTTGCCATCCGTTACAACGGATTAAAGGGAATGCTTGATAAGTGGGATAAAGGAGAGCTGAATTTTAGCCCTACATGCCCGAGAAGCACCTACAATATGCAGATCAAAGCAATGGCAGATTATCTTGCAGTGCTTGAAGCAAGGGCGCTGATGGAACACGTTGAGTTGCCTCTTGTGAAGTAGAAAGGCGGTGATCCTTTTTATCTCCCCGGCTGAGGGTTAGAAGGCCCGCTCTGAGAGCCTCAGGAGAGCGTTAAAATACCGGAGGCAATAAAATAATCAATAGCGAACCCACGGGGCCAATCTGAGGCAATATGGGGGCGTGAAGGAGGATAAAATGAAGTATATGAACAATCGTTATGGATGCAGCAGAATATTTGGCAATGCAAGATGCAAAATGCCTATGAATTTACAGTTTTTTGCAGAACCGGATGGCAATGGCGGTGGAGCCGGTGGTGGTGCCGGAGATGCCGGTGGGGCAGCAGGCGGCGAAGGTAGCGAACCCGGAGGAGCAGGAACCGGAGAAGGAGGGGGAGGCAATCAGGGCGCACAGAGCTTTGATGATTTCCTGAAAAATCCTGCAAATCAATCTGAATTTGATAAGAGAGTGGCAAAGGCTTTGGAAACGCAGAAAGCAAAGCTCACCGCAGATATTAACTCTCAGATTGAGAATGCAAGAACCGAGGCAGAGAAATTGGCCAAGATGAATGCAGAGCAGAAAACTCAGTATGAAAGAGAGAAAAAAGATCAGGAACTCTCCAAGAGAGAGGCAGAGTTGACAGCAAGAGAGCTGAAGGCAACTGCAAAAGAAACTCTTGTGAGCAAGGGCCTTCCTGCATCTTTGGCTGATGTACTCAATTATGAGAATGCTGAGGCTTGTAACAAATCCATTGAAGCTGTTGAGGCGGCTTTCCGTGAAGCTGTGGCGGCAGGCGTGGATGAGAAGCTCAGAGGCGGCAAACCGCCCAAGAAGGCACCGGACGGCACGCAGCTCTACACCAAGGAGCAGATTGAGGCCATGACACCGGAAGAAATCAATAAAAATTGGGATGCTGTTCAGGCATCTATGAAAAAAATGAGCTGATAAGGAGGAAAAAATAATATGTCAGTAACAAATTTTATCCCTACAATTTGGAGTGCCCGACTTTTAGAGCACTTAAATAAAACCCATGTATATGCCGCTCTTGTAAACAGAGATTATGAGGGCGAGATCAAAAATTTTGGTGATACCGTGAAGATCAACCAGCTTGGCCGTGTAACCATCAAGGACTACACAAAAGGAAAGGATATTGACGATCCCGAAGATCTGAGCGGTGATCAGACCATCCTCACCATTGATCAGGGAAAATACTTCAACTTTTCCATTGATGATGTGGATAAGGCTCAGGTAAATCCTAAGCTGATGGATGGAGCTATGCAGGAAAGCGCATACGGCATGAATGATGTTACAGATCTGTTTTTGGCAAATCTGATGGCTGTAAATGCTCAGAACAATGGAAGTTTAGGAACGGATGAGAGCCCGATTGTTCCGACCAAGAATGATGCCTATGATTATCTTGTGGATTTAGGTACAGACCTCACGGAGAAGAATGTGCCTATGCAGGGCCGTTGGGTAGTAGTACCGGCGTGGTTCCATGGCCTGCTCTTAAAGGATCAGCGCTTTGTTGGCAATGGTACGGATTACAACAAGGCTATTTTGCAGGGCGGTGAAGTCGGAACGGCAGCAGGCTTCAGAGTATGGTTATCCAACAATGTACCGAACACTGAGGGCACCAAGTACAAGCTGATTGCCGGTACAAACAGAGGTGGATCCTATGCAGAGCAGATCCTCAAAACAGAGGCATACAGACCGGAAAAGAGATTTTCTGATGCTGTGAAGGGCCTGCACGTTTATGGCGGCAAGATCGTACAGCCCAAGTGCTTATCCGTTGCAACCATGAACAAGAAATAATGATGAGGAGGTAAGCTGATATGTGGATCCGAAATAAAGTGACCAATACACTTCAGGAAATCCACAACGCAGATGTGATCAAGATCTGCAAAAAGGAACCTGAAAAGTATGAGTTATCTGAGGAATATCCCGGAGATAACAAGGAAGTGAAAGCAGGAACTCAGGCGGCAGCAGAGAAGAAAACCAAAGAGGAAGCAGAAAAGGCAGCCAAGGAGGCAGAGGCCAAAGAGACAGCCAAGAAAGCTGAGGAAGAGGCGGCTCAGGCAGCAGCTCAGGCGGCAGCAGGCGGGGAGGGAGCTGGCAATGATGTCACCCCGGAAGATTACGCCAATATGAAAATTAACGATCTGAGAAAGATTGCCAAAGAAAAGGGTATTCAGGGCTACAACAATATGGATAAAGCCACTCTTGTTGCAGTAATTCAGGCGCACTAAAGCCTGAGAAACGGAGGCAACAATGGCAGAAACCACATGGAATGATTTGAGCATCCTGAAAAAGCTCACCGGGGAGAGTGATGAAGAATTACTCTCCCTTTTGCTGCTTATGGCAGAGGAGAAGCTCTTGGAGCTCACGAACAGAACCAAGATGATCCCGAAGCTCACGGCGGCAAAAAGGAATTGGGCTGTAATTGCATATAACCGTTTGGGTATGGAGGGCGAAAGCTCACGAAGCCAAGGCGGCATATCCTCAGCATTCATTGAAATTCCAAAGGAAATTGAGGAGGCAATCAGGGCCAACCGAATTGCAAGAGTTGGAGGAAAGGTGCATGAGAAAACCGAGGATCAGGATCAGGAGAAATCTGCTGAAACCGTATCATCTTAGAAGGCGGCAGCCGGGAAAGGATAAAGAGGGCGGCAGTATAGTGGATTATGCCGAAGCGGTACCGATTGAGGCAGCAATTTGGGCCGCAGGTGGCAAGATTCAGGCTGAAATGTATGGAGAAAGGCTTGCGTACATGAAAAATATGCATTATGAAGGCAATGAAACCATGCAGGAAGGTGATGGAATATGCGTGAATGTAGGCCCGGAAGATCCACCGGATTACAAGGTTGTTGCAATCAATGATGATTTCATCCCGACACAGATCACGCTGGAAAGGATTTGATGCTATGGCAGCAGTAAAAGGCACGGAGAAGCTCATGAGGCAACTCAATAATTTAGGTAATGTTGAGCCGACGCTAAGAAGTGCAATGAATTTGGCTGTAAAAGGCGTGCAGGCGCAGGCGAGGAGGTATATACCGAATGGAGGCAATACCGGAGAATTGATGAGAAGTATCAAAACAAAGGTTGAAATTGGTGAGGGAATGCTCACAGGAACGGTATACACAAACAAAAAGTATGCCGCATATGTGGAGTTTGGCACTGGCCCGGTTGGGGAGGCGAACCATGAAGGCATTTCCCCGGAAGTAACTCCGGCGTATTCTCAGGATGGTTGGTGGTTCCCCGGGGATAAGATAACCCCACAAGATGCAGCAAAATATCATTGGCCAAGCATGACAACAGATGATGGAAAAATCTTGTATTTTACACAAGGTCAACCAGCCTATCCATTTATGTACCCAGCGCTGAAAAATCAGGAGGAGAATATAAAACACCTCTTTGCTGAGAAAATGTGCGCCCACATAAAAGAAGTTTAGGAGGCAATCAGATGATCAATGTAAAAGATCAGGTATACGCTGCAATCAAAGATATTGCAGTAAACGTGGGAGATACATACCCAACAAATTGGGCCGAACTCCCGGCTATTCAGTACACGGAAGAGGATAACTCTGTATATGAGAGAACCGGAAAGGGAGAAACCAAATCCCATCTTCAGTACCGGATAGATATTTGGCACAACAAATCCACATCAGAATATGCCATTGCCGTGGATGCGGCTCTCTCAAAGCTGGGGCTTGTGCGTACAATGTGCATGGATGTTCCTGATCCGTCACAGTTAAAGCATAAGCAGATGCGCTATGAGGGCATTATTGATGTGGAAAATGAAAAAGTATATTTCAACAAATAAGGAGGTAAAAAGCAAATGTTAGCAAATGGCACAAAATTTGGCTATAAAGAAAAAGGAGCATCAGGAGATTATACCGACATTTCCGAAGATCTGAAGGAAACGCCTGAGCTTGGCGGTGATGCGGAGGAGGTTGATAATACCGGCCTCAATGACAAGAACAAGAGAACAGAGCCCGGCATTTCTGATCTTGGCAGTTTAGAGTATAAATTCCGTTATGAGAATGAAAGTTCAAGCTCTGTTTACAGAGTAATGAGAGCGGCTCAGGATGCGAGTAAGGTACTTTCTTTCTGTGAAACTCTGCCTGATGGCACCAAGTTTGAATTTGATGGCATCCCTACAACCAAGATCAGCTCAGGCGCTGTAAACGGTGTATTGGAGCTCACGGTAAAGATCTCTATTCAGAGTGATATGAAGGTAACGGATCCGGCAGCATAAAAAACCGGCAGTATCAGAGAAAAATAAACAATAACCAATCAGGAGGATAAAAAGATGGGATTTTTTGACAATTACAAGGATAAGAACGTGGCAGCAGTAGAGGCAGCAACTCAGGACACAGAGACACCGGAAGGAGCAGAGGCAACCAAAGAAGAGGAAAAGGTTGTTGAAATGCCGAAGAAAAAGCCCTTTGCTATTTGGAATGTAAAGGGAGAAGATTACAAGATGGTTTTGGGTACTCAGGATATTGTGGCGCTGGAAAGTAAGTACAAAACCAATCTCATGAACATTATGGGAGCCGGAAATGCAGGAATGCCCGCTTTGTCGGTGATGCTGGATGTGGCCCATGCAGCTCTGAAGAAATTCCACCACGGGATTTCCAAGGATGCTGTTATGGCCATGTTTGATCAGTACATCAAGGAAGGCGGCTCACAGCTTAACTTTTACACAGAGGTTTATATGCAGATCTTTCAGGTGAGCGGTTTTTTCTCAGTTTCTCTCACCAATCAGATGCAGAGTGCATTGGAGGATGCCAAAACGGTGCTGTAAAAGAACCTGAAACAGTAACAGAAATAATTATGGGCTTGTACCCCTTGTTTTTGGATATGGGGTATGAGCCCTCTTTATTTTGGATCCTGAGCCTTCAGGAGATCAATGATCTCATGGAAAGCTATGCCCGGAAAGAGGAGCGGAGGAGAAAAGAAAAAGAGGCTGATATTAGAGATCAGGCAATGCTCCTCTACAACCACGCAATGCAATGTGCAGATGCAATAGCGGGAATCATGCCGGGCAATCAAGAGCATAAGAGAACCTCATTGGGAGAGTATTACCCCGAATTGTTCCCGGGCCTGAAAGAAGCCGAAGAAAAGGCACGTATTGAAAAAGAACTGAAAGTGCATAAGGCGAGAATGAAGGCATACGCAGAGGCAAACAACGCAGCACGAAGGAAAGCGGGTGAGAATAACGGAAGGAATGACACTTGAAAAACTGCAAGTGATTATTCAGGCACAAACCAAGGAATATATGGAGGCCATGAATAAAGTGCAGCAGCAGACCGCCAAAACCACAAACAAGGTAGAGGGGTATGTTGGAAAAATCAAGAGTGCATTCGGAAAAATAGGAAAAGTTTTGGGGATCGCCCTATCAGTGGCGGCAATAGTAAATTTTGGAAAACAATGCATTGAGCTTGGTTCAGATCTTGCCGAGGTGCAAAATGTTGTTGATGTGACATTTGGAGCGCTAAATAGAGAGGTAGAAGAATTTGATCAGAACGCCTTGGAACAATTTGGGCTTTCTGAGCTATCTGCAAAGCAGTACACCTCTACAATGGGAGCCATGTTGAAATCAATGGGCTTCACAACTCGGGCAGCAGCAGATATGAGTATGGAACTCACAGGGCTGGCCGGAGATGTTGCATCATTTTACAACCTGAGCGGAGATGAGGCTTTTGCCAAGATCAGATCCGGTATATCAGGAGAAACGGAGCCTCTCAAACAGCTTGGAATTAACCTGAGTGTGGCCAATTTGGAACAATTTGCGCTAACTCAGGGAATGACAAAGAGCTATAATGCAATGAACCAGCAAGAGCAGGCTTTATTAAGATATAATTATCTGCTCTCGGTCACTTCAGATGCTCAGGGAGATTTTGCGAGGACTTCAGATAGCTGGGCCAATCAGACAAAGATACTCACAGAGCGTTTTAATTCCCTGAAGGCAGCCATTGGCCAAGGTCTGATAAATGTGTTTACTCCGGTTTTACGGGTACTTAATCAGGTAATCGCAAAACTAACAGAAGCAGCCAAGGCCTTCCAACGCTTCACGGAGATAATAACGGGGAAGAAAAGCCAAAACAACAACAGCATGAGTGGCGTGGCTACAAACACAGAAAATGCCACAGCAGCCATGGGAGGCCTCACCAGCGCAACGAATAAAGCGGGAGGGGCGGCCAAGAAGGCTGAGGAGGCATTTCACGGGCTTTTGGGATTTGATGAGATAAATGCACTCACAAAGGCGCAAGATAGCTCAGAGAGCGGCTCAGACACCTCAGGAGGCGGCTTGGACGATATGAGCGGATTCGTAGATGATGCCGCTCAGGAAACGGATCAAGAACTTAATCCCGTGCTCCAAAAACTCATTGATAAGCTGAAGGAGCTGAGAGATCTCTTCAAGGAAGGATTTAAGGCTGGGCTTGGGGATGTAACGCTGGAACCCCTAAAAAATGCAATAGAAGGAATAAAAACCAGCCTGAAAGAAATATTTACAGATCCGGGAGTTTTGAAGGCGGCAGATAATTGGGCCAATACGGTTGCCTATGCATTGGGGCAGATAACCGGAGCGGTGGCAAGTATCGGCATAACCATAGCCACAAACCTCTTTGGAGGGCTCAACAAATATTTGGAGAGCAACAAGGATCTGATAAAACAACGCCTCATCAATATGTTTGACATATCAGCAGAGATATGGACTATCCGAGGAAATTTTGCTCAGGCATTCGCCAATATCTTTTCTGCATTCGGAGGAGAAAATGGCCAAAGAGTAACGGCGGCCATAATTGGAATATTTGCAAATGCTTGGATGGGTGTAAATGAGCTATGTATGAAGGCAAGCCGTGATGTATTGGATGTGATCACAAGACCATTCATTGATAATCAGGCAGCGCTAAAGCAGGCTCTTGATGATACGCTTGGGGTAATAGCCACAACCTTGGAAACAATCAAGGGAGTGGTAGATGAAACGGTTTCAAAGGCCTCAGAGGTGTATGATGCACACCTGAAGCCAATGTTTGATGCGCTGGCCACGGGGCTGAGCTCTATTACGGCAACAATAACGGCGGCATATCAGACCTATATTTTGCCGGTGCTGGATGGTTTGAATGAGAAGTTTGGAACCTTCATGGATCAGCACTTGCAACCAATGATAAATAAATTTTTAGAGCTGATCGGAACGCTTGCGGATGGAATCACTAAGATATGGAATGAGCTTCTTGTGCCGTTCTTTAATTGGTACATCCAAAATGTGGCCCCAATCGTAGCGGAAAAGCTGGAATACATTGGAAGCATACTGCTCACAGTATTTGGGGTTGTAGCAGATGTGATTGGTGGGATATTTGATGCGCTTGGCGGCTTAATAGATTTCATTGTGGGTGTATTCACCGGAGATTGGCAGCAGGCATGGGATGGTATTAAGACATTTTTCAAAGGGATTTGGGATGCCATCTATGCAATCATATCAACCGTATGGAATGCTATATATTCAGTGATAAGCTCAGTAATATCCGCAGTGAGTACAGTGATCAACTCCGTGCTGAATGTTATAAAAACCGTATTCAGTACGATTTTCACAAGCATAAAGACCACAGTAACAACAATATTTAATGCAATAAGGTCAACTATAACAATGGTGTTGGCCACAATCCAAACTGGAATAAGCACAGCGCTGAATACAATAAAAACAATATTCAGCACAGTTTTCACAAGCATAAAGACCACAGTAACCACCATTTTCAACTCCATGTGGAGTACCATAAAAGGCGTGATCAATTCCATCATTGGAGGAGTAGAGGGGATGGCAAATGCTGTTGTGAACGGTGTCAATACCGTAATTAAAGCATTGAACAATCTGAGTTTTGATATTCCCGATTGGGTGCCGGAGTTTGGAGGCAAAACATTTGGCTTTAACATCCCGACACTGAGCACGGTATCTCTGCCAAGGCTGGCCATGGGCGGCGTTGTAGATGGCGCAACTCCTTTGATTGCAGGCGAGGCGGGGAAAGAGGCTATTGTGCCACTTGAAAAAAATACCGGTTGGATGGATCAGATAGCAAACCGATTGGGAGAGATGATTGTTGGCAGCCTGAATGGCTTCTTTGAGATGTTTGAGGGCACCGGCAGCGAAGATTGGCAGACCATCACCACAGTGGTGCAGATTGATGGCAGAACACTTGTGGAACAAACCGACAAGGTAAGACGAAGGAAGGGCTATGAAATGAGCCCGGCATAAAGGAGGGAGAACTACATGGCGGCGAGAAGTAACACCGGGATCCTTATTGTGGAGGGAATCTCCCTCCCGGATCCTTCAGAAATGACACCTTCAGATTATGACATTTCGGACAGTGATAGAAATGCAAACGGGAAAATGATCACTCAGATCATCCGGGAGGATGTGCATAAGCTGGAATGCAAATGGAGCAAATTGGAGGTTGCGGAGTATTTGCTGATCCGAAGGGCAATAAAGAAAAAATTCGGCATATCAGTACAATATTTCTGCCCGGACACCGGGGAAAAAGGAACACTCATCATGTATGCCGGAGATCGAAAAACCCCAATCCTATATTTCAAAGGGTGGGAGGATGGAAAACCGGTATACAAAAATGTTTCATTGAATTTTATAGAAATGTAGGTGAAGCAGATGCAATATGTAAGCACAGAGTACAAAGATGCCATGAAGCAGCTTGCAAGAAACAAATCCTATATGAAAATCAATATAGGTCTGATCAATCAGAAAGCTCAGGAAAACTCCGTTGTGCAGCCGGGAGGTTTCACATACTTTTCAAACCTGAAAAAGCCGCTTGACAATGAGAGCGTAAGCAAGAAATACGCTACTTTTGAGAGGGGTTATACGCAAGCAGATGGCTCAAAATATTTTCTGCCCCGGGAGCGCCCCGGGGCAAATTATTATAATGCCGGGATAGTTACAGAGGCACTCTGCAAGGATGGAAAACAGCCGAGTATGCTGATTAAATTCAAAACAGAGGATCCGGTGGATATAAAAGGCCTCACAATTCAATTTGGAGAGCTTTACCCGGTAGAGTTTACGGTGGAAACGGATGAAAAGACCGTGAGCATTGAGAATGATGGATCACTTTGCAGGACAGAGGAAACCTTTAACAATGCAACTTATATGAGAATCACAGCTAAAAAGATGCTAAAGGGCAATGCACGGCTGAGGATAGAAACGCTCACTTTTGGCATTGGCATTGTGATGGATAATGAGAAGATAGTGAGTGCAAACCTGAAAAGCATTATTTCCCCGATTTCTGAAAGCCTTCCGGCCATTGATTTTGATGTAACTATTGAAAACATGGATAAATACTACAATGTGGACAATGCGGATAGTGCAATCCAATACATGAGCACCGGGCAAGAGTTAGAGGTGCATTATGGCTATACCCTGAACAATGGAGATGTGGAATGGGTAAAAGGCGGCACGCTATACATGAAAGATTGGAGTGCAGATGATACTCAGGCCAAGTTTCAGGCAGTGGATATTTTTGAGTATATGCAGGATGAGTATAAAAAGGGAGAGTACAAGCCTCAGGGCATTTCACTTTATGATTTAGCCATAGATGTACTTCAGGATGCCGGGATTGTAAAGGATAAATATTGGGTAGATCCTCACCTGAAGGATATTATTGTGTATAATCCACTCCCGGTAGTGATGCATAAGGAATGTTTACAGCTCATTGCCAATGCCGGGAGAAGCGTGGTGATGCAGAGCCGGGATGGCGTGATAATGTTGAAAACTTCATACGTGCCGGATGTAAGCATTGCGGCCAATCAGGCAGCTCCATACGGAGATATACAAAAGGTGCTCCAAACAGTACCGTATAGTGAATACGCCTCTTTTGAGCGCAGCTATACCAAGGCAGACGGAAAGCAATATTTTCTGCCAAGGGGGCAAAATTATATGGATGCCGGGTATGTGAGCGCCTCCATAGGGGATGAAAACGGGCAATTTGATGAAAACCCGGTAATCACCTTCTCAATGGAAAGCGCATACACCTTTTACAACATGAATCTGATGTTTGGAACGGTGTGGCCGGAGGAGTTTCTGATAAGAACATATAACAACGGCCAAAAAATAGGCACCTACCGAAGCAAGGCGGTGAAGCAAACCACAGTGGTGAATTATACCTTTGTGGATGTTGATAAAATTGAGATCGAATTTACAAGGGCAGCACCATTCAACCGGATCCACCTGAAGAGAGTGGAATTTGGAGAGGCAACGGATTACAACCTGACATATGACGATCTGAAGAAAACACCAAGCGGCACGAAGCTGGAAAAGGTGAAAGAGGTGAGGGTGATCCGCACCATTTACACCAAAGGAACGGAGCTGAAAGATGTTACCACCGAAGAGATCACGCTCCCAACCAAACAGATCTCCTATGAGTTTGGATTTAATAATGCGGTGCATGATTTGAGCGTGTGTTGCCTGATTGATGATGTGGAATTTGAGTGCGGGGCTGTAATTGAGCAGATAGGCTCCTATTATTGTAAAGTAACCATCACGGATCCACCGACAACACCCACGGATGTTGTGCTGACTATCAGAGGTTATGAGTATGGAATTTCTACCACACAAACAACCACGAAACTGAATAATACTGGCAGCATTAAAACATGGGATAATCCGCTAATCAGCTCAGAAACGGATGCGGCAAACCTTGTGGAGTGGGTTGGAGCGTATTACGCAGCGGAAAATGAGTATGATTTGGAATACAGAGGAGATCCGGTGCTGGATTGCAATGATCTCATATATTTGGAGAGCCGGGTGGTGGATGATCTTATGGTGAGAGTAGAGGAGACAGATCTGAAGTACACCGGAAGCCTCAGCGGCAAATTAAAGGCAAGGAGGGAGAAATAATGTGGCAGCAGCCAAAAACTGATTGGCAGGCAGAGGATGATGTGCTATGCAGTGATTACAACCGCATAAAAGGAAACATTGAATTTCTGAAGGAATTGGCCTACACACTGTATTTTCCATTTCCACTTGAAGATATGGGAGAGGATAAAGCAGAGGAAGAGTACCCATATGCAGATGAAATCAACCGAATTGCGGATAATTTGGAGCTGCTGGCAGCAGGCAGCTATCATGTGGATGTTGGTACAAAAATCGTATATGAAGAAAATGGGCCATACATAGCCTATGGGGATTTGAACCGCATTGAGAGCGCAATCCTGCAACTTTATGAAAATATGAACCGGATAAAAGCGGTTAAAGGGCGGCTTCCTTTCCGGTTAGGAACAAGGAGGGATCCATTTTGATAGTTTTACCGATTAACCTCAAAGATGATGATTATGAGGGAGAAAAAAAGTGGGAGCAGAACATCAATGATGATGGTACAAGCTCTTTCAAAGATGTAACAGAATACAAAGAGAAGGGCTCTGATTTCGGAGCCACAGAGGTGAATAAGATCCACGCAGGGATCATGGGATTTGTTTCAAGCAAGACCACCTTCAATGATGATGGTAGTATTTTGGAAGTGGATGCATGGGGCAACAAGAAAAAGACCACCTTCAATGATGATGGCACCATTTTTGAGGCATTATATGATGCCAATGATACCTATTTAGGAGGGAAAACAACCACATTTATTGAAAATGGAGTGAAAGAGGAGGTAATAATGGCATGAGTTGGCCCGAAGTACAATATATTTTAGACAATATTCACGGAGGCATAGCCCCCAGCAATATGAAGATGTTCAGCGTGCAGCCCGTAGATGGCGGCGCAAAAATCCGGTTTACAGAGCCGGGAGATACTGTGGTGGAGAGTCAAACGCTCTGCACATGGAAAGGAACAAAGATTGTTATGAAAGAAGGCACCGGGCCCATTCAGAATGAAAAGGATGGCACGGTGCTTTTAGATTGCACGGAGGCGGGCAAATACACATCAGATCCTTTCGTGGTGGAGGGGCTCACCAATGATACACCATACACATTTGCTGCATTTTCATACAGCGATCAGGGCATGGTAAACAGAAATTTGGCCAATCAGATCACGGCAACACCTCAGGCGTATATCCTGCTGGGCTTCAAAATCAATAAAAATGACAGCAATCCGGCAACGAGAATCACATATACAGAGATGGCGGTTGGCCATACTCCGGCCAAGGTAAACCTGAGCACCGGTGAGTTTTCTTATGGTGATTTTGGAGGGTATTGGTTTGTAACAGAAAACAAGCCGTATATGGTACGCTCAAACGGGCAGGCGGCCTATGAGCTGGATCCTGATGATTACACCAAAAAGAAAGATGGAAGTGCCTCAGATATTTCCAACACATCATTTGACGGAAACGCCATGGCAAAAATCCCATTGGTATGGCTGAAGCAGTGGCAGGATGATAACTACGAATATTGTAATATTTGCAATGTGCAGTTAGATAATACATACCGGGCAGATGCTTTCATGAGATCAGATGGATCCATAATGGATTATATTTGGCTCTCATGCTTTGATGGCTCCTTGATTAGCAGCAAAGTAAGATCTCTTAAAGGGCAAACCACTATGAACACACAGACGGGAACCAATGAGATCACCTATGCAAAGGCAAACGGAGATTTATGGTATACCCGAACATGGAGCCAAAGAAATCTCATCAATATGCTGCTCTTGCTTATGGGAAGAAATGAAAATACTCAGGAAGTATACGGATATGGCCATTATACCGGAGGCTCTCAGGCATCCAGCCTCCTGAAAACCGGAACACTTTCAGACAAGGGCCAATTCTGTGGATATTCTGCAAGTGGAAAGGCTATGAAGGTATTCCATATTGAAAATTGGTGGGGCAATGCATGGGAGAGAATTGCAGGCCTGATGTATGTATCGGGAACAATCAGAACGAAAATGAGCCCACCATATAATACAACCGGTGACGGGTACACCAACACCGGAGTGACCATGGGCGGTACTTCAGGCGGGTATTGTTCTGTTACCAAAATGACAGAAAACGGAAGATTGCCGGTGACAATGAGCGGATCAGAAACAACGTACACTTGTGATGGCGGTTGGTTCAATGCAAGTCAGGTGGATTATGCGCTTGTGGGTGGCAACTGCAACAATGGGCTCCATGTGGGCGCTTCTTGCGTGTATTTGGCCAGTCTCGTGTCTAGTTCCGGCTGGAGCGTTGGCGCTGCCCTTTCTTGTGAACAGCCTGCCGCCTAAGCGGCTCAGGGGGTTTGGGGGCTTTCCCCCATATAAACCTCAACAAATAGAAATGTAAAGGAGTATATCATCTTTTTAGGGGTTCGGGTGTGCGTGCGGCGTTTCTCCGTGCTCTCCGGGCGCTTGTGGGTGGCAACTGCAACAATGGGCTCCATGTGGGCGCTTCTTGCGTGAATTTGAACAATCTCGTGTCTAATTCCAACTGGAACATTGGCGCTGCCTCATTCTTATCATAATGGAACATTAACCAAGCACACCCTTATCCTACACCGCAGGCGTTTGAAATAACGCTAACCAGTGGAAATTGAACCGATAAAGGCAGGGCTCAGTAAGCGAAAGCCCACCAGCCCTGAGGTGATAAGAAAGAAACCTGAATGAAAAGTTTTAGAATACCAATAGATGATTTCCTCAAAGATGAGAAGGTAGAGGATGCCTTCATGGATGCCTCCAAAGGCAAAAGGAACAGAGCGGATGTGGCCGAGGTGCTCAACAACTTGGAGGAACACACCAAAATCCTTCAGGAAATGTTATACAATGGGAAGTTTGTGCCTCCAGTGCACGAGGATGTGGTAATCAATGAGAGAAACTACCAAAAAGAGAGAACCATCCGAAAGCCGGATTATAAATATGAGCAAGTGGTGCATCATGTAGCTGTGGAGGGGATAAAGGAAAGCATTGAGCATGGTATGTATGATTACGTGCTTGGATCCGTGCCGGGCAGAGGCCCACACTTAGGGAAAAAGCACATTGAGCGCTGGATCAGAAAGGATCCAATAAATACCAAGTACATTTTCAAGATGGATATACGCCACTTTTATCAATCGGTAGATCACGATATTTTGAAAGCGTGGCTCAGAAAAAAGTTTAGGGATCAGTACCTTTTGGATCTCCTTTTTCTGATCATTGATGCTTGCGATATGGGGCTGGCATTGGGGTATTACACCTCACAATGGTTTGCCAATTTTCTCTTGCAGCCATTGGATCATTACATCAAAGAAAAACTTCATGCAAAGTATATGACACGCTACGCAGATGATGTGGTTTGCTTTGGAGCAAATAAAAAGGAACTTCACAAGATGGCACTGGCAATCCAAACATATCTCAGAGAGGAGCTGCATTTGACCATGAAAGCAAATTGGCAGATTTTTCGCTTTGAGTATGAGGTGGAGGAAAAGGTTGTGATTTGCGATAGCATCAAGAATCTATATGAGTTAAGAGATGCGCTCATCCGGGAGCGGATAAAATGCCGGATAAAGACCGACAAGAAAAAGAGAAAGCTCTTCATCCGAAAGGCAAGCCTCAGGAAGAAAGAGGATGCTTTTAATTGGTATGTGAGGAGATTCCATGGAACCGTTGAGGATCGGATCAGCACCTATGGCCGCCCTCTTGATTACATGGGCTTTGAATTTCACAAAAACCGCACCATCATGAGAAAAGGGATCATGATCAGGGCCGTAAGAAAGGCAACCCGGATCTATAAGAGTGAGAGGATTTGCTGGAAGCTGGCCGCCTCATTCCTTTCAAGCATGGGATGGTTTAAGCATACAGACACATACGGCGTGTATTTGAATAGGATCAAGCCATATGTATCTGTAAAATCTATGAAAAAATTAGTAAGCAAACACCAAAGGAGGGTAAACCGTGAAAATCGTATGGGTAACAGTGGAGGACTACCGGCAAACGCAGCCTGAGGCCGTTGATAAGGCATCAAGCCCAACAACCGTGTACCTCAATAAGAATGTGAAAAGGGAAACCAAGACAGATCCACAGAGCGGAGCTGAGATTGAATTTTGGAAGTGCGACAGAGCAACCATGAGCCTCTCTGAGTATGAAGAATATGAGCAGATGGCCCAACTCTTCACCATGCCTGAATATGAGGAATTAAAGGCACAAGTGGCAGAGCAGCAGCTCACACTTGCTGAGGTAGCTGTAAATACGGAGTATTCCGTTTGTTTACAAGAATTATCAATGTAGAAAGGAGGTGAGCGGGTTATGGCATATAGAGCAATGGTAAAACTCATCAACAATGAGAATGTACTGTATGAGGCAGGCAAAGTGACAACAGAAGAGTATGCAGCATGGAAAGAGAACACCATGAGCAAGCTGGATGTTTTCTTGGCTTGTAATCGCATTACAGAGGATCAGTATCAGGAGCTTATGGGGATGCTGAAGTAATGAAAGAGAACAACTTCAAATGCCTGCATATCCAAGAGGGGATTTGCAAAAGGCAGATGGAGAAATGCAATGAAAAATGCAGGGAAGTTGGAAAGTGTGCTGAATGCCGGTTTTGGATGTTCACACGATCTCAAAAGCCCTGCATTTCTTGTATCAATCTGCCTGAAGAATTACGCCAACAATCACCGGGAAAGGGTGAATAATATGAGTATTGAGATTTCATTACTACTCTCTGCTATCTCTGTGAGCTCGGCCATCTTTTTCAATGCGTGGAATAAAAACCGCAATCAGAAGAAAGATGCCGGAGAGGAGATAAAAGAGGAACGGGCAGAGGCCAAGGAAACCGCTGCAAATACAACAGCTATTATGGTAAAGCTGGAAATGATGAGCAGTGATATAAAGGAGATCAAAGCAGATAACAAAGATCTCCGGGCAGAAATGAATGTTTTCAGAGAGAGGTTGGTTGCAACAGAATCCTCCCTGAAATCTTTACACAAACGGCTGAATGGAGAGTGAGAGTTTTGCATAAAACACCGGAAGAGAGAGCTTTTGAGGCAGAATTAAGAAGGATCAGGACTAAAAACCGCAAGATCCAACGAAAGAGAGTCCTGAGAGCTGAAAGAAGAAAATACCGGCTCAGAATTAAATGGCCAACACAATCCAAGCTGGGAATGTGGTACATCTTTATAAGCTGCACCGCCGTACAGATTTACTCTATGGCAGCAATGTGGCATTTTGCAGATCTTTCCCCACTGTATGCCCTTATAGGGGCAACGGTGGGCGAAGGGCTCACCTACTACGCATACACGGCCAAAGCAAAAGCAGAGAACACCACGGGCGGCATTGTGTATGAAAACTCACTGAAAAATCAAACAGAACCCTCAGAAGAGGGAGAAGGATAAGGAGGAAAGTCATGAGTGATATTATGTTATATTTGATTAAGGCGGTGATTGTGGTATCAATCACCATTGTTATGCGGTATTTTGTACCGTGGATCCGGGAGAAGATCGAAGCATCACAGTACGCATGGATCGCAAAGTGGGCTGAAACAGCCGTGAACGCTATACAGCAGACCGATTGGGATAAGAGTGGCCCGGAAAGAAAAGCAAAGGTTGTGGAACTGCTCAGAGCACTCCTGATCAAGAAAAATATTGCAATATCGGATGCAGAGCTGAATGCCATTATTGAGGCGGCAGTGTGGGCCATGAAACAGGCCAAGACCAAGAAAGAGGAGTGATCCTATGGCAGAATCATGGATTGCTGAAAAAGCAGCAGAGATCATATTTTCCAATGAGGGGAATTATGGCTCCGTAAACAAAAATGACAATGGAGCGGTGAGCGTTGGCAAAGTGCAGTGGCATGGAAACCGTGCCTTGAACCTCCTGAGAACGATTGTGGCCAAGAATTTGCAACGGGCCGGTGAAATTCTCGGGAGCGCCTTACAAGGAGAAATCTCAGCCAATCAGACCGATTGGAGTAGTAGATGCGTGAACGCAGAGGAGGCAAAGAAACTGAGCATACTCCTGAGCACTACCGAAGGCAAGCAGGCGCAGGATGCGTTGGCCATTCAGGATATTACAAGTTATATCAAGAGGGGTGAGAGCTACGGATTAAAGGATCCGGGAGCTCTCATTTATTTTTCGGATGGCGTGAACCAATATGGTGCCAATTCCTCACTATGGAAGAACATCACCACGGATGCCCTGAAGAGTACCGGGGATGTAGAGGCCATGTATGCAGCCACCAAGAGGCGCACGAGCAAATACCTATCAAGGCGAACAATAGTATATGAAAAAATAAAAGCATTATTAAATAGGAAGAAAGAGGACAACATGGAAGGCATTACATTGAAGAGCGGCATTGCCACATACTCCGTGGCATCCGAGGGGGCGCAGAGCCTTATGATTGATGGAAAGGTATCAAATTTCAAGGTGAGAGAGTTCGCTTGCCATGATGGTTCTGATACAATCCTGATTGATGAGAAATTGGTGCGAATCATTCAGAAAGCCCGGGAGAATTTTGGAAAACCGCTGAAAATCACAAGTGCATATCGCACGGCGGCCCATAATGCAAAAGTTGGCGGGGCCACATCATCCTATCATACCAAGGGGCAGGCGGCAGATATTACAGTGGAAGGCGTTGCAAATAAGGAACTGGCCAAATACTTTGAGGCTCAGGGAGTGAAAGGTATAGGCTTTTACAACTATTCAGGCGGCTTTGTTCACGTTGATACCCGTACCAACAAATATCTGTGGCAGCAGGACAGTAAAAACGCCAAATATTATCAGGTGAGCACGTTTGGAGTGGCACCGGCAGCAGATTTCACCACGGGAACCTATACCCTCACCACCGCAATGAAAGTGAGAACCGGCCCGGGCAGCAGCTACCCTCAGAAGCCCAAAAAGAATCTCTCAGCAGACGGGCAGAAACACGCATTTGCCAATGGTGTGCTGAAAAAAGGCACCACCGTGACGGTGAAAAAGGTTGTTCAGGACGGAGATGATTATTGGGCCCTGACACCCAGCGGATATATTGCCATGAGAATCAATGGAAATACATATATGGAAAGGAAGGGATAAACAATGGCAGAAAAGATAGAGAGCAAGAAAGCAGTGATTGTGATCGGGGCATTTGGAGATGCTGGGAAGTGCAAGGAGCTTGTGAGCAAACTGAAAAAGGCAAAGTTTGATGGGGCAAAGCTCCTCAAATCAGGCCGCTTCACTTATGTGGTAGCAGGCGAGGCCGAGAAGGAAAAGGCACCGGAGCTCATTGAAAAGCTGAAGGCAGCAGGCTTTGAAGGCTATGAGCTGGCAACTAAAGGTTGACAACGAGCCCGAAAGTGGTATAATCCTCAATAAAGAAGAGGTTCGGATATAACGCCGAGTGCCTCATTTTTTATGAAATAAGGGAACGAGAAGAGAAAGAATTATTTTACTGGGAGAATCTATATCAATTATAGGTTCTTTTTTTTATGTTTTCTTCCACGAGTACTGTTCCTTAGGGATAAGGCTATGCTATAATGGGCACGGAAAGAACATACATATTAAAATGGCAAATGTGTAACAGGGAGAAATCAGCTATGAAAATTAAATGTAACTTTTGTGGGAACTGGATTGATGAGAATCAAAGTACTTGTCCGAATTGCGGAGCGACTAATGAGCGGTATAAGAGAGTGGGTAACGGAGTCCCGACTACTATTGAGGAACTGAAAAACTGGGCGCAGGCACACAATCTTCCCTTAAACGATATGCGTACCTATATCGGAGAAGATTATAAAGGTGCGAGAGCATTTGGAATTTATTATGACCAGAATACCGGCAATTATGTGGTATATAAGAATAAGGATGATGGAAGCCGGGCAATACGTTATGAGGGACCTGACGAGGCATACGCAGTAAACGAACTTTATCTGAAAATGAAGGAGAGAGTTGCTACGCAGAAAGCGCATCAGGGAACAAGAACGGCATCGGGAAAGAGTAATACAAGCACTGCGCATAAATGTAAGAAAATATTAGGATTTATCCCATCCCAGATTGGCATAACGGCTACGGTCCTGATTGTGGGCGGTTTATTAGCCATTGTCATTGCAGGAAGTGGTCCAAGTACGGGTTATTATTACTATGATGGCACACCATACTATTATCAGGAGGCAGACAGCAGCTGGTATGAGTATGACTCGTATGCTGATGAATGGGAATATACCACACCGAGCAGTACGTTGGTAGATAATGCAGATGATTATTATGATAGCGGCAGTTATTCTTACGATGCAGAATATTCTGATTTTTCAGATTCAGAATATTATACGGAGTACGACGACAGCGATTGGAGCTCTGACAGTGACTGGGATTCTGACAGCAGTTGGGATTCAGGAAGTGACTGGGATTCGGGATATGATGACTGGGGCAGTGACTGGTAAGAAAAGTGATAACAGAAGCATTACCTTATGGGAGTAAGGGACTGGGGGAAAGGAAAAAGAGATTATTATGGATAAGATAAAAAAGGCATTTTCAGCAGTATTTGACCATATTTCAGAATGTATGGCCCCTATTATTCCGATTCTGTTGGCAGGTGGTATTCTGAAAATAGTAGTACTTTTGTTAAGTACATTTCATATTTTAACAGGAACAACAGAAGTGATTATGTCGGCACTGGCAACGACACCATTTTATTTTCTGCCGGTAATGGTAGCCTATTCTTCTGCGAAGCATTTTGAAACAGACCCGCTGCTTGCCATTATCAGTGTATGCGTTATGCTGTTACCGGATTTTGCACAGCTGATGGAGAGCGGGGAGAAGGTAACTTTTGCAGGGATTCCGGTAGTGGCTGCCACTTACGCATATAGTGTAATACCGATTATTTTGTTAATTTATTGTATGGCACAGATAATCAAGGGATTGAAAAAGCTGATTAAGGAAAGCCTACAGCCCTATTTTCTTGCCGTATGCACTATTTTCCTTACTGCGATGTTGGGAATTCTGGTAATAGAACCGGTCATCAGCCTTATCAGCAGTGCCCTAGCAGGAGGATTGGACCGGTTACAGACGGAAGTCCCTGTGATTGCCTGGGGTGTTTTTGCCGCCATGACGTTATTGTTAGTTTCTACGGGTATGCACTGGATATTTATGACACTTGCGATTACGCAGATAGGATTGACAGGCGTTGACTATGGTATTATGGTGGCGTTGTTTATATCCAATATATCTCTGGCAGGCTGTGATTTGGGAGTATTCGTAAAGACGAAGAGAAAAGAGATGAAATCCATGTCGCTTAGCGCCATGGTAACAGCCTTGATACCGGGGATTGCGGAGCCGACTATTTTTGGAATCTGTTTTAAAGAAAAGACACCGATTATCGGAAATGTGCTGGGATGTATGATTGCGGGAATGGTACAGGGTATCATTACGGTACACTGTTATATCTATACGTTCCCAAGTATTCCATCTATTTTGATGTTCTATAGTCCGGAGGAGCCGACCAATTTATGGAAAGCCATAATTGTGGGTGTAGTATCTTTCGTAGCAAGTTTCTTCATTACGGCAGTGGCGTATCGGGATACGGAAAAGGCATAGTGGTTTACGGAACTGATAAGTGGATAACAGGAAAAGGAATCAGAAAGCAAATAAAAAGATGAAGAAAATACTATTTTTTATAGGGGATATCGAAACACAGAGATATTTTTCTGAACAAATTGCAGCAGCCATGAAGCAGATGGGGCATGAGGTATTCATTTTTGATTTAAGCAAGCCCTGGGCAAGTACACAGAAGTTTTTTCATGGGTTTTTTGAGCAGGGAAACACGATACTCATCAACTTCAATTTTCATGGAATGAGTGGAGAGGATTATTTCCTGGATGAAAATGGACGTTCCATGTGGGAGGCGTTGGAGATACCCAGCTATAATATTGTGGTGGACCATCCAATGTACTATCATCATTTCCTGGAAAAGGTGCCGACAGGATATCATCATATCAGCATAGACAGGAATCATCAGAGATATATGGAACGATTTTTCCCAAATCTTGAGAATAGTCTTTTCCTGCCTTTAGCCGGAACACAGTTGTATCCGAATAAATCCAATGTGCCCATTGCCTGTCGGAAATATGATGTGACAATGGTTGGAAATTATTGTCCCCCTAAGACTTTTGAGAAGTATATTACGAGAATAGATGACGAATACACGGCATTTTATTATGGCATGATAGATGATTTGATGGCACATCCCTGGAAAACAGTGGAGGCGGTTGCAGAGGAGCATTTGACAAAGGAACTGGGGGAAGTGCCGGAGGAAGAACTGAAAAAAACTATGGCGGCACTTACTTTTATTGATTTGTATGTGCGGTATACATTTCGGGGACAGGCGGTTCAGGAGCTGGTAGATGCAGGAATTAAGGTGCATGTATTTGGAGATGGCTGGGATCATCTGCCTTGTAAGAAACCGGAAAATCTGTTCCTTATGAATAATCTGGATTCGGTAGGATGCCTGAAAAAGCTTTGCCAGACGAAGCTGTCCCTTAATGTGATGCCATGGTTTAAGGATGGAGCACATGATCGTATCTTTAATACGATGCTGAATGGGGCGGTATGCCTGACAGATAGCAGCGTTTATCTGGATGGTATTCTGCATGATGGCATTGATTGCAGCATCTATTCCTTGTCGGAAATGGGACGGCTGCCGGAGTTAGCGGTGGCGCTGCTGGCAGAGGAAGATAAGATGCAGCAGATAGCCGACAAGGGGTATGCCATGGCGAAGGCAGGACATACCTGGTGGCACCGGGCGCAGGTACTGCATGAACTGATAGAGGGAAATACTATCACAAGAATATAATAAAAATCCGGTAAAAACAGACAGAGCAGGGCAGACAGGTAAACCGAATTAAGACAAAAGAAAAATTGGGTAAAAGAGTAAACCGGATTGCGACAAAAGAATAAATGCAGAAGAAAGATGTTGAATAAAATGGAAGTAGTACAGAAGAGAAAACGTGACTTTGCGTTTGCGTTCCGACAGTCCGTTCCGGTAATGTTGGGATATATTTTCCTGGGCATTGCCTTTGGGTTGCTTTTGCAGGATGCAGGGTACAGTTTCTGGTGGGCACTTTTGTCCAGTGTGGTTATTTATGCAGGCAGCATGCAGTTCGTACTGGTAACGCTGCTGACAGGAGGGACCGGATTATTCTATGTGGCAATTATGACGTTATTTATCAACGGAAGACATATTTTCTATGGATTGTCCTTTGTAGAAAAGTTTAAAAAGATGGGAAAGTTATATCCGTATATGATTTTTGCCCTGACGGATGAAACCTATTCGGTTTTATGCAGAACCAGGACGCCGGAGGATTTGCATGAGGATAAGGTATTTTTCTGGATTTCCTTTTTGGACCATTGCTATTGGATTCTTGGCTCTGTGATTGGTGCAGTGGCAGGAAGTTATATTACCTTTGATTCTACGGGAATTGATTTTTCCATGACGGCGTTGTTTATCGTCATTGTGGTAGAGCAGTGGCAGAACGCGAAGTCACATTTCCCGGCAATTCTGGGAGCAGGGTGTGGTATTGTATGGCTGCTCATATTAGGACCTGACCGATTTCTCTTACCGGCCCTATGTTCTTGTGTGGTGGTATTACTGGTAACGAGAAGAAGATATCCGATAGAAGCACAGGAGGGCAGGTAAATGAGTTTCAGCGTGACACATTCTCTGGCAATCATTGCAGTGGTTTCCCTCTGTACGATGTTTTTGCGCGCATTTCCGTTCCTGGTCTTTGGTGGGAAGAAAGAAGTGCCTGGCATTGTGCGGTATCTGGGCGTGGTGTTGCCGACTTCCATTATGGCAGTGCTGGTGGTATATTGTCTGAAGGGGATTCAGTTTCAGACATTGGCAAACTGGTTACCGGCAATTCTTGCCAGTATGCTGGTGGTTATCCTGCATGTATGGAAGAAAAATATTTTATTAAGCATTGCTTTGGGGACGATTTGTTATATGGTATTGATACAGGTGGTATTTTAGCGAAGGCGAGGTGCTGATAATGGAGATTTTGAAAGCGTATCAGGAGAAAAGGAAAGCAAAGCGTATTGCCCGCAGGAAGAAGCTGTATGAGCGGTATAAGAGGATACATGCCTTGTTAAAAGAACATGGGGATGATATTCTGAATTCTGATAATTTTAAGAAAACCAATGCTCATATCCAGCATGGAAGTATGACAGTTCATAATCACAGCATGGATGTGGCAAGGTATAGTCTGCTTTTTAATAAGAAGCTGGGATTACATTGCAATCAGCATGATTTGATACGGGGAGCACTTTTGCATGATTATTTCCTTTATGACTGGCATGACAAGGCATATCTGGCACATCGGCAGAGACTTCATGGCTTTCACCATCCGATGACAGCACTTCGGAATGCAGAAAAGGAATATAAGCTGAATGATACCCAGCGGGAAATTATCAAAAAGCACATGTGGCCGTTATCCCTTGTACCGCCGACCTGCAGGGAAGCCTGGGTGGTAACTGCCGCAGACAAATACTGCTCTTTGATGGAAACTATGGGAGCCCATAAGGGACATGGGAAAAGGGCATCATAAGGAAAAGAAACGTGGAAGAACGAAATAAAGAAAGAACAACATCGGAAGAACAGGGTATTTATGAGGCTTTGTCAGCCTATGTAAAAAGTGACTATTACCCATATCACATGCCGGGACATAAGCGGAGTCCTCAGGCAGGTGCCATGTCAGATTTTTATGGAATCGATATTACGGAGATAGATGGTTTTGACAATCTGCATCATGCAGAGGGTCTGATTCAGGATGCGCAGGCGAGAGCCAATCAATTTTACGGAGCTGAGGAAACATTTTATCTGATAAACGGAAGCACTGTCGGCATACTGGCGGTCATGATGGCGGTGGCACAGTCAGGCGAAGAACTGTTGGTTGCCAGAAATTGTCACAAAGCGGTTTATCATGGTGCCATTCTGCAGGGGTTGAAGCTGCATTATTATTATCCAGAGGTAATTAGGGAATATGACATTTATGACGGAGTAGAGGCATCTGGCATAGAGCTTCTTTTGGAGAAATATCCGGCATGCAAGGCAGTGATAATTACATCCCCCACCTATGAGGGTATTCTGTCTGATGTTGCAGGGATTGCTAGGGTAGTCCATGAAAAGGGAAAGATTCTTATCGTGGATGAGGCACACGGAGCCCATTTAAAGTTGACGGAAAAAGAGCCGGTGGATGCTATAGCGGCTGGCGCAGATTTGGTGATTCACAGTCTGCATAAGACTTTACCGGCAATGACCCAGACAGCATTACTCCATGTACAGGGAGAACGGGTGGACCGATACCGTCTGCGCAAGTATCTTGCCATGTTACAAACGAGCAGCCCATCCTACGTATTGATGGCAAGTATGGACAGCTGCATGCGTTTCGTAGAGGAACAGGGCGCAGTGCTGGCAGAGAGAATGAGGGCACAGTATGAAATATTCCGCCGGGAAGTAGAAGGCTGTAAGCATATCCGGGTAGGAAACATAGAGGAACTGACCGGAAAGGGCTATGCCTTACGGAGCTGGGATTGGGGTAAGCTGGTGCTGTCGGTAAAAGGGACAGGTATAAGCGGGCAGCAGTTATATGAATGGCTGCGGGAAACCTACCATTTGCAGTTGGAGATGGCTGCAGGCAGCTACGCGCTGGCAATGATGACGATTATGGACCGGGAAGAAGGCTGGAAGAGATTGGCTGCGGCACTACGTCAGATGGATGCTATGATAGGGAAGGGAACTTTAGATAAAGCAATTTCCATTACACAATTTAGGCAGAAGGACTCTGAAAAAGAATGGGAAAAACCGGTCAGACCGAAAGCGTGTCTTATACCGGAGGAAGCCTTCCAGGCAGCAAAGGAAAGGGTTTTGCTGACAGAGGCAGAAGGGCGGATTGCTGCAGATTTCGTGAATTTATATCCACCGGGAATTCCGTTACTGGTGCCGGGAGAACAGATTCTGAAAGAGCTTGTGACCCAGATAAAGGAAAGCATAGCCATGGGCCTTACGGTGCAGGGATTGTCACCGCAAGAAGAAATTCTAGTGATTAAATAATAACCGGAAGATGTATAAGGGCTAACAGGGAGAAGGAATTGCTATTTTAGTGAAAATATGGCATTATTAACGTGAGGTTATAGATAAGGTAGTACAAGTATGGGAAAGATAGTGTGCCTGATGGGGAGAAGTTCATCAGGAAAAGATACCATTTATAAGAAAATACTGGAAGAAAATAAGATTGGATTACAGCGGATTGTTCCTTATACAACAAGACCTATCCGGGTAGGGGAACGGGAAGGCGTGGAGTATCATTTTACCGGTGAGGATGGCTATCAGAAACTGACAGCTTTGGGTAGGGTGATTGAGGCAAGGGCGTATCATACATGCTTTGGAATATGGCGTTATTTTACGGTAGCAGATGAAAGCATTAACCTGGAGAAACATTCCTATATTCTGATAGGAACCCTGGAGGCGTATACACAATTACAACAGTATTATGGGGAAGAAAACGTACTTCCGGTTATGATAGCACTAGACTGTGGAGAGTTACTGCAGCGGGCACTTGACCGGGAGAAACAGCAGGATTCGCCCAAATACGAAGAGATGTGCAGAAGATTCCTGGCAGATGCGGAAGACTTTTCGGAAGATAAGATGAAGCAGGCAGGAATTTCCAGGACATTTTATAATGATGATTTAAACCGGTGTCTGGAAGAGATTCTGGGATATCTGGAAGAGCAGATAAAAGCGTAGGGAAAAGAGGTGACGGGAGTGGATATTAAAGTAAATCAGGTACAGCAGGCGATGCCGGTGGAGCAGGCAGGCCAGGTACAGGAATCCGATGGAAATTTTAAGTTTACTCTTGTCAGCAGAATTGAGGAACAGGACCTCCAGAATGCATTGACGAGTATGATGGAGGAGATTACCCGTCAGGGGGACAAGCTGGCGAAACGGCGTGATATTAAAGATATGAAACGATATCGCGCATTGATTAAAGATTTTATGAATGAAATCGTAAACCGTTCCCATTCCTTTTCCAGGGAAAATTTTCTGGACCGGAAGGGAAGGCACAGAGTTTACGGAATTATCCGCCTGGTGGACCAGAATCTGGACGAGCTGGCACAGGAACTGGTAAAAGATGAGCAGGATCATCTGGCAATCTTAAATAAAATTGGAGAAATCCGGGGACTTCTGTTAGATATCTTTACTTAAACCAGAGCCGGAAAGACAAGGCAGACAGGAATGGGAAATACTCTATTTTAGAAAAAGGAACACAGAACAGGAAAACAGTGAGGTTTATAGATGGCTACATTTGCAGATATTGTGGGACAGGAACAGTTAAAGGAGCATTTACAGAATGCGATTTCCATGAATAAGGTTTCCCACGCGTACATTATCAATGGAGAACGAAGTTCCGGAAAGGAATTTGTTGCGAAAATATTTGCCATGACATTGCAGTGTGAAAAAGGGGGAACAGAACCCTGTGGAGAGTGTCATTCCTGCAAGCAGGCAATGAGTAACAACCAGCCGGATATTATTTTTATTTCCCATGAGAAACCGGGAAGTATCGGTGTAGAAGACATCCGGGGGCAGATTAACAACGATATTGGCATCAAACCCTACAGCAGTCCACGGAAGGTCTACATCATGAATGAAGGGGAAAAGATGACGGTGCAGGCGCAGAATGCCCTGTTAAAGACGTTGGAGGAGCCGCCGGAATATGCGGTAATTATCATTCTTACCACCAATGTGGATTCTTTACTGCCAACCATTCTGAGCCGTTGTGTTGTATTAAATATGAAGCCGGTAGAGGATGCTTTGGTCAAAAAGTATCTGATGACGGAGTTGCAGGTGCCTGATTATAAGGCCAACATCTGCGTTGCTTTTGCCAGGGGAAACGTGGGAAAGGCAAAGCTTCTGGCAAACAGTGAGGAATTTGAAAAGGTAAAAGATGAGGCAGTCACACTGGTAAAACACATCAGTGAGATGGAAACTCATGAGGTGGTAAAAGCCATCAAGAAAATATCGGAATATAAGCTGGATGTAAACGATTATCTGGACATCCTATCCATCTGGTACCGGGATGTACTGTTATACAAGGCAACCAGGGATATGAACGGACTGATTTTCAGGGATGAATTCCAGCAAATCAGTAAAATGGCAGACAGAAGCACCTATGAGGGAATTGAAACAATTGTTAATGCCCTGCAGCAGGCAAAACGGCGACTGGATGCAAATGTTAATTTTGACCTGACGATGGAATTACTGCTGTTGACGATTAAAGAAAACTGATGGCAGCAGGCAGAAGGAAAGCCACAGAAAAAGCATGTAGGAACAAGGGAAAATTGGAGGTTAATAGATTATGGTACGAGTCATAGGAGTACGTTTCCGCACAGCGGGCAAGATATATTATTTTAATCCGGGAAAGCTGGATATTAAAAGAAACGACCATGTAATTGTAGAAACTGCCAGAGGCATTGAATATGGAACGGTGGTAGGAGCACCGAAAGAAGTGGAGGATGACAAGGTAATCCAGCCGTTAAAATCCGTGCTCCGTGTTGCAACCCAGAAAGATGACGAGCAGGAGGCAGCTAATAAAGTAAAGGAAAAAGAGGCATTTAAGATTTGCCTGGAAAAGATTAAGAAGCATGAATTGCAGATGAAGCTGATTGATGCAGAGTATACATTTGATAACAACAAGGTACTCTTTTATTTCACGGCTGACGGACGTATTGATTTCAGAGAACTGGTAAAAGATTTGGCATCGGTGTTCAAGACAAGAATCGAGCTGCGTCAGATTGGGGTAAGAGATGAAACAAAGATTATCGGAGGAATCGGTATCTGTGGCAGACCATTGTGCTGCCATACGCATTTATCCGAGTTTGTGCCGGTATCTATTAAGATGGCGAAGGAGCAGAATCTTTCTTTAAATCCCACCAAGATTTCCGGTGTCTGCGGCAGACTGATGTGCTGCCTGAAAAACGAGGAAGAGACTTACGAAGAATTGAATAGAAGACTGCCTAATGTGGGAGATTATGTGACGACAGAGGATGGCTTAAAGGGTGAAGTGCAGAGTGTCAACGTACTGCGCCAGCTTGTTAAAGTTATCGTAGATGTGAATGACGAAAAGGAAATTCAGGAATATAAGGTAGAGCAGTTACGTTTTAAGAGAAAGCATAACAAGAATCGTAAAATGGATGTCAGTGATGCTGAGTTAAAAGAGCTGGAGAAGCTGGAAAAGCAGGATGCCAACAAGGCAGGAATTGACGAATAGGGCAGGATACATGACAGATAATAAAGTTACGCTGAAAGAGAATGAAAGAATAGATGACCTGGAGCGCAACGGATATCATATTATCCAGGATACGAACCGTTTCTGTTTTGGGATGGATGCGGTTCTTCTTTCCGGCTTTGCAAGGGTAAAGGAAGGGGCGAAGGTTCTGGATATGGGAACCGGAACCGGTATTATTCCTATTTTACTGGAAGCAAAGACGAAGGCGGCACATCTTACCGGGCTGGAAATCCAGCCGGACAGTGCGGATATGGCAAGGCGCAGTGTGCAGTTAAACGGACTGGAAGAAAAAATCGATATTGTGGAAGGGGATATTAAAGAGGCAGGAAGTCTGTTTGACGCTGCTTCTTTTGACGTTATAACCTGCAATCCACCTTATATGATAGGGCAGCATGGAATAAAGAACCCGGAGGATGCCAAGGCGATTGCAAGGCATGAAATTTTATGTACGTTAGAGGATGTGATTTCCCAGGCGGCTAAATTATTAAAGCCCGGTGGCAACTTTTTTCTGGTACACAGACCCTTCCGGCTGGCAGAGATTATGGTGCTGCTGCATCAATACCGGCTGGAGCCGAAGCGAATGCAGCTGGTGTATCCTTTTGTAGATAAGGAACCGAATATGGTGCTCTTGGAGGCAAACCGGGGCGGAAGACCCAGAATGACGGTCGAAAAGCCTCTTATTGTTTATCAGGAAAAGGGTGTATACATGCCGGAAATTTATGATATTTACGGCTATTAGAAAAGGATAGAGAGGAACAGGACATGTCTGGAATGTTATATTTGTGTGCGACCCCGATTGGAAACCTGGGGGATATGACACCGAGAGTTGTGGAAACCTTGCGGAATGTGGATATGATTGCGGCAGAGGATACCCGCAACAGTATCAAACTTTTGAATCATTTTGCTATTAAGACTTCTATGACAAGTTACCATGAATATAATAAAGTAGAAAAAGCAGACTATCTGATAGCTCAGATGCAGCAGGGCAAAGATGTGGCACTGATTACGGATGCCGGGACACCGGCGATTTCTGACCCCGGTGAGGTGCTGGTAGCGAAATGCCATGAAGCAGGAATTACGGTTACATCCCTGCCGGGACCGGCTGCCTGTATTACGGCACTGACCTTATCCGGGCTTAGTACAAGAAGATTTTGTTTTGAAGCCTTTTTACCGGCAGATAAGAAGGAACGGGCAGAGATTCTGGAGGAATTGAAGCAAGAATCCAGAACGATGATACTGTACGAGGCACCCCATCATCTCGTAAAAACCCTGAAGGAATTATATGAAGCGTTGGGGGACAGGAGAATTACCCTCTGCAGAGAGCTTACCAAGCGGTTTGAAACGGTGCAGCCCACAACACTTCAGGAGATTTTAGCTTATTATGAGACAGAGGAACCAAGAGGAGAGTATGTGCTGGTGCTGGAAGGAAAGAGCCTGCAGCAGAAAAAGGAAGAAAAACAGGCATCCTGGCAGAGTATGACAATCGAAGAGCACATGGCATATTATGAAAAGGAGGGAATGGATGAAAAGGCAGCCATGAAGCAGGTGGCAAAGGACCGTGGCGTGCCGAAGAGGGAAATTTATCAGTATTTGTTATCCATCCGGGATGGAGAATAGGGGAAAATAAGGACTTGCTTATGTTATCTGTTGACAAAACAGCTAAAACACGTAAAATTAAGATTGACAAATACAGGGGCAGATAATATACTTTGAATGTCAAACTATTTTAATGACGAAAAGGAGATAAGAAAATGTTAGAAAGAGTTATTCAGATTATTCAGGAACAGTTAAATTTAGATGGAGTAGAAATCACAGAGGATTCTTCTTTCAAAGATGATTTAGGAGCAGATTCCTTAGATTTATTTGAATTAGTAATGGCTTTCGAGGAAGAGTATGGTGTTGAGATTCCTTCTGAAGATTTAGAGCAGATTACAACCGTTGGTGCTGTAGTAGAGTATATGAAAAGCAAAGGTGTAGAGGCGTAAGAAGCGTCAGCTGCATAGTTGAGGTTATAGAATAGATGAAAACGAAGATTACAGAACTTCTGGGAATCAGGTATCCGATTATTCAGGGAGGTATGGCCTGGGTAGCTGAGTATCATTTGGCAGCGGCTGTTTCCGAAGCCGGCGGTCTGGGCATCATCGGTGCAGGCGGTGCACCGGCAGCTTTCGTAAGAGAGCAGATTCAGAAAGTAAAAGAGCTGACAGACAAACCTTTTGGCGTAAACCTGATGCTGATGAATCCTGAGGCAGACGAAATTGCCAAAGTCATTGTGGAAGAAGGCGTTAAGGTTGTAACCACAGGAGCAGGGAATCCCGGCAAGTATATGCAAATGTGGAAGGAAGCTGACATTAAGGTCATTCCGGTAGTTGCCAGTGTGGGACTTGCCAAAATGATGGAGCGTGCAGGAGCAGATGCAGTAGTTGCAGAAGGAACGGAGTCCGGTGGACATATTGGTGCCGCAACGACAATGACTCTGGTTCCACAGGTAGTAGATGCTGTAACGATTCCGGTTATTGCAGCCGGTGGTATTGCCGATGGCAGAGGGTTTGCAGCAGCTATGATGCTGGGAGCAGAAGCGGTACAGATGGGAACCCGGTTTGTAGTTGCCAAAGAATGTATCGTACATGAAAATTATAAGCAGAAGATAATCGGTGCAAAGGATATTGACTCAGAAGTAACAGGACGTTCCACAGGACATCCGGTTCGCTGTATTCGTAATAAGATGACCAGAGAATATCTGAAGATGGAAAAGGAAGGGGCAACGCTGGAAGAACTGGAGAAGATGACATTAGGTTCTCTCAGAAAGGCGGTAGTCGATGGCGATGTAGTCGACGGCACCCTGATGGCAGGTCAGATTGCAGGTATGGTTAATAAAGAGCAGAGCTGTGCGGAAATCATTGAAGATGTGATGACGCAGGCAGAAAATTTACTTAAAAGATAGAACAATCTTATAGCAGTAACATATGGGAGTTCCAGTAAGAACTCCCTTCTCTTAAAATTGATACTTTGATAGTCAAAATATTTTAATGCCTAAATTACGAACAGGAAACGGATTATATAAAAGGAAAGAGAAGAGGTAGACCATGGGTAAAATAGCATTTATGTTTCCCGGACAGGGAGCACAGTATGTAGGAATGGGTAAAGATTTCTATGAAACCATTCCGGTTTCCAGACAGATGTATGGGCTTGCCAGAAAAGCCAGTGGGTTAGATGTAGAGGCACTTTGTTTTAACGAAAATGAGCAGATTCATATTACGGAATACACACAGATTGCTATGTTGGCAACCGAGGTTGCCATGCTAAAGGCAGTGGAAGAAAAAGGATTAAAACCGGATGTGACCGCGGGCTTAAGTCTGGGAGAATATGGCGCACTGGTGGCAAGCGGAGTCATGGGACCGGAAGACGTATTCCGGGTAGTACGTATGCGTGGTATCTATATGCAGGAGGCGGTGCCTCATGGAGGTGCTATGGTAGCCGTTCTGGGACTGGATACAGCAGTCATCGAAAAGATATGTGAAGAAACACCGGGTATGGTAAGTGTGGCAAATTATAACTGCCCCGGACAGATTGTAATTACCGGAGAAGAAGATGCCATAAACAGTGCGGTAGAGAAATTGACAGAAGCAGGGGCAAAGAGATGTGTTACCTTAAAGGTCAGCGGACCCTTCCACTCTCCTTTACTGGCGGGAGCTGGTAAGAAGCTGGCAAAGGAGTTAGAGCAGGTAACCATTGGAGAAATTCAGGTTCCTTATATCGCCAATGTGACGGCAGATTATGTGACAGACAAAGAGACAGTAAAGGGCTTATTGGAGAAGCAGGTATCGTCTTCTGTCAGATGGCAGCAGACCATAGAGCGTATGATAGCAGATGGCGTGGACACCTTTGTAGAGATTGGACCGGGTAAAACCTTATCCGGATTTATGCGGAAAATCAACAGGGAAATGAAAGTCTATAATGTGGAAAAGATAGAAGACCTGACAAAATTAGAAGAACTTATCGGCTAGAAATGGGGAAAGGAGAACGGAATGCTGGAAGGAAAAGTAGCACTTGTCACAGGGGCAGGTCGTGGAATCGGGCGTGAGATAGCGCTTACCCTGGCAGAATATGGAGCGGATGTGATTGTAAATTATCATGGCTCACGGGAAAAGGCACAGGAAGTGGTAAAGCAGATAGAGCAGCTGGGCAGGAAAGCCGCAGCTATACAGTGCAGCGTGGCAGATTATGAAGCCTGCGGTCAAATGATTACCGATATGCTGGCTGCCTTTGGACATATTGATATTCTGGTTAATAATGCAGGCATTACGAAAGATAATCTGGTGATTAAGATGTCGGAGGAAGATTTTGATGCGGTAATGGACACTAATCTGAAGGGAACTTTTAATACCATCAAACACATGTATCGTCCTTTCTTAAAACAAAGGGCAGGCAGAATTATCAATCTGTCTTCTGTTTCCGGGGTGCTGGGAAATGCAGGACAGGCAAACTATGCGGCATCCAAAGCCGGGGTAATTGGCTTAACCAAATCAGTGGCAAGGGAGCTGGCAGCCAGAAACATTACGGTAAATGCAGTGGCACCGGGATATATTGATACGGACATGACGCAGGCGATGACAGAGACAGCCAGAGAGGCGACCCTTGCACAGATTCCTTTAAAAAGAGTGGGAACGCCAAGGGATATTGCAGAAATGGTAGCATTTCTGGCAAGTGACCGGGCATCTTATATTACCGGTCAGGTTATTTCGGTAGATGGCGGTATGGCAATTTAGAAAACAGGAGGCAGGACAGACAGAGATATGAGCAGACGAGTGGTAGTAACAGGTATGGGTGCCATCACACCCATCGGATTAAGTGTAGAAGAATTCTGGAACGCAGTCAGAGAAGGAAAGACCGGATTTGGTGAAATTACGAAATTCGATGCATCAGAGTATAAATGTAAGCTGGCAGCTGAAGTGAAGGGTTTTGAAGGAAAAAATTACATGGATTTTAAGGCGGCAAAGCGCATGGAGCTGTTTTCCCAGTATGCAGTAGCAGCAACGAAGGAAGCTATGGAAGATGCAGGACTGGATATGGAGAAGGAAGACCCTTTCCGGGTTGGTGTTGCGGTTGGTTCCGGGACTGGCTCTTTACAGGCAATGGAGCGTTCCCATACCAGACTGGTAGAAAAAGGACCTGCCAGAGTAGAGCCTTTGTTCGTACCACTGACCATTTCCAATATGGCAGCAGGCAATGTATCTATTCAGTTTGGATTAAAAGGAAAGAGCATTAACGTGGTGACCGCCTGCGCAACAGGAACCAATTCCATTGGAGAGGCATTTCGTACCATTCAGTATGGTGATGCGGAAGTGATGATTGCCGGTGGTACAGAGGGTAGTATCTGCCCTATCGGCATTGCAGGATTTTCTGCCCTGACAGCCCTGACTTCGTCAGAGGACCCAGCCAGATGTTCCATTCCTTTTGATAAAGAAAGAAGTGGTTTTGTAATGGGAGAAGGTTCTGCTATAGTAGTATTAGAAGAATTGGAACATGCGAAGGCAAGAGGGGCTAAGATATATGCCGAGGTAGCAGGTTATGGTTGTTCCTCCGATGCTTTTCACATTACCTCCCCGGCAGAGGATGGCTCCGGTGCGGCTAAGGCAATGGAGTATGCGGTAAAGGATGCCGGTATTTCGCTGGAAGATGTTACTTACATCAATGCTCATGGAACCAGTACCCATCACAATGATTTGTTCGAGACAAGGGCGATTAAACTGGCATTTGGAGAGCATGCAAAGGATATTAAGATTAATTCCACCAAATCTATGGTAGGACATCTGTTGGGAGCTGCCGGTGCCATTGAGTTTGTAACCTGTGTAAAGGAATTACAGGAAGGTTATATTCATCAGACTGTTGGCTATCAGATTCCGGACGAAGAATGTGATTTAAACTACTGTAAGGAGTCTTATACCGGGGAGTTTGAGTACGCATTATCCAATTCTTTAGGATTTGGCGGACACAATGCAAGTATTCTGGTAAAGAAATACCACGAGTAGAAAGAAGGAACCGATTATGGCAGTTATGACAGCAAAAGAAATTATGGAAGTAATTCCTCACAGACAGCCTTTTATGCTGATTGATACGATTGAAGAGCTGGAGGAAGGAAAAAGAGTGGTGGCAAAAAAATGTGTTTCCTACAACGAACCGTTTTTTGAAGGACATTTTCCACAGGAACCGGTTATGCCCGGTGTGCTGATTGTGGAGGCAATGGCGCAGGCAGGGGCAGTAGCTATTTTAAAGCAGCCTGATTTTCAGGGAAAGACAGCTTATTTTGCAGCGCTAAACAATGTGAAATTTAAAGGAAAAGTAGTGCCCGGTGATGTACTGATGCTGGAAGTAGAGATTATAAAGGTGAAAGGACCTATTGGTGTGGGAAGCGGGAAAGCTTATGTGGACGGAAAACTGGTTACACAGGCAGAGCTTACCTTTGCAATAGGATAGAAAGAATGGGAACAGTAAAACCCTTACAAATCGGAGAACTGATTGCCAGAGTGCCGGTAATTCAAGGCGGTATGGGAGTGGGTATCAGCCTTTCTTCCCTGGCGGGTGCAGTCGCAGCGGAGGGCGGAATTGGTATTATTTCAACCGCGCAGATAGGTTACCGGGAGCCGGATTTTGATGTAGACCCCATTGGGGCAAATCTGCGGGCTATCGGATTGGAAATCCGTAAGGCCAGGGAAATTGCCAGAGGTGGTATTCTGGGGGTCAATATTATGGTTGCCACCAGAAAATACGAAGAGTACGTGAAAGCCGCAGTGGCAGCAGGCATTGATTTGATTATTTCCGGGGCGGGACTGCCTATGGAGTTACCCAGAATCGTTGGAAATGCCCGGACGAAGCTGGCACCTATTGTATCCAGTGTGAAATCAGCCAAGGTCATTATGCGCTACTGGTGGAAGAAATACAGCAGGCTGCCGGATGTGGTTGTGATAGAGGGACCGTTAGCAGGTGGGCATCTGGGATTTCATAAGGAGCAATTAGAGGATATAGAGGGACTTCATTATGACGAGGAAGTGCAGTCAATTATTGCCCATGTCAATGAGGTTGCAGCAGAACACGACAGGCAGATACCGGTGGTTATGGCGGGCGGCATCTATACCAGAGAAGATATGGAGCATTATATGGAAATGGGAGCTGCCGGAGTCCAGATGGCAACCCGGTTCGTCACAACGTATGAGTGTGATGCGGATATGACCTATAAGCAAAGCTATCTGGATGCCAGAAAAGAAGATATTGTCATAGTACAGAGTCCGGTGGGGATGCCGGGAAGGGCAATTTTAAATCCCTTTATGAAGCGGGCAAAGGAAGGTCAGATTCCCCATGGCAGGTGTCATTTATGTGTCAGCACCTGCAACCCGGCACAAACACCATACTGTATTACGGATGCGTTAATCAATGCAGTTACCGGAAAGGTAGATGATGCGCTGCTCTTTTGCGGAACAAATGCTTATCGTGCGACCAGACTGGAACATGTAAGCAGTATTATGGAAGAATTCAGACCATAAGATACCCGGCTGATATCCGAAGGTATGATATGGGAAAACAGAGTGGGTTAGGATAGAGAGATGAAAACAAGAATCATAGGAACCGGAAGTTATTTGCCGGAACAAATTGTAACAAATGATGATTTGGCACAGATTATGGATACGTCGGATGAATGGATCAGCAGTCGGACCGGCATCCGGGAAAGACATCTGGTAAAAGAGGAGACTACGGCAGACATGTCCGTGGAAGCGGCCAAGAAGGCTCTGGAAAACGCCGGGGTAACTGCAGAAGAGATTGATTTGATTATTCTGGGAACGGTATCCCCAGATTATATTACGCCATCCTGTGCCTGCCAGGTACAGGCGGCAATTGGTGCATACAAAGCAGTTGCCTTTGACATAAATGCCGCCTGTTCTGGTTTTATGTTTGCACTGCATATTGCAAATGCCTACATTCAGGCAGGAATATACCGGACGGCATTGATACTGGGAGCCGAAACCTTATCTAAGATTATGGACTGGACAGACCGCTCTACCTGTGTGCTGTTTGGTGATGGTGCCGGGGCTGCAGTTGTCAGAAGAGATGACAATACCGGTTTACTGGCTTATGACCAGGGTTCCGATGGCAGTCGGGGCATGGTACTGGCTGGTTTAAACAGAACCAATAACAATCCGTTGGTGGAAACCTCTAAGGAATTGCAGTATGTACACATGGACGGACAGGAAGTGTATAAGTTTGCCGTGACTTCTGTACCGGCTTCCTTGCAGAAGGTTGTAAGAGAAGCGGGGCTGACCATGGAAGACATTGATTATTTCGCACTCCATCAGGCCAATATCCGGATTATCCAGTCCGTGGCAAAACGGTTGAAGGTATCTGAGGATAAATTTCCGGTAAGCTTAGACCATTGTGGAAATATTTCTGCGGCGAGTGTACCGATTCTGCTGGATGAGATGAACCGGAAGGGCATATTAAAGCCGGGTATGAAGATTGCCCTGGCAGGCTTTGGCGGAGGACTTACCTGGGCATCGGCAGTTATCGAGTGGTAGAAAAAGCTACAAATAATAAGAATAGACAGTAACAAGATTGTTGCAACGATTCAGAAGCATATAAGTTGTCCATAACTGGTCAGCTTATTACGGATTTGCATGGCTCTGAACCGTTGCAATTTTTTTAAAATATATCCTTGACAGATATATCAACATGCGATATATTATAGATACGACATATCGCGAACCGATATATCGGTAGAAGAAATATGAAACAATGGAAAGGGTAGAAAAGAGAGTAGAAATATGGAGAAGAATAACGCACCATTGACTGAAGCACTCTTCTATATTCTGTTAGCTGTCCGCAAGCCGAATCATGGTTATGGGATTATACAGGAAGTGGAACAGATTACAGGTGGAAGAGTTACATTGGGAGCAGGAACCTTGTATGGCGCAATCCAGTCTATGGAGAAGAAAGGTTGGATTGAGATATACAGTGAGGATACCTCATCCCGGAAGAAGAAGCAGTATTTAATTACCCAGACAGGCAGGGAGGTCTTTCAGGAAGAAAGACAACGACTTGCGGAACTGCTGGATAATGCCAGACGGATGGATGAAGAAGATTAAGAAAAGGGAAAGACAGGAAGGAAACGGAAATGATTAAATTTGCATTAAGACTGGATAAGGATAAAGAAACAACATGGCTCAACGACCTGGCAAAGGAAGGTCATGCACTGATTGGATTCTGTGCAGGCTTTTATAAATTTGAGGACTGCAAGCCGGGGGAATATGAATACCAGATAGATTTAACGGATGGATTATTCCGGGTAACAGAGGATTACCGGGAGTTCATGCAGGAAGCTGGTATTGAAATTGTATGCTGCTGGGGCTACTGGGTAATTCTCCGTAAGAAGGCAGGCGAAGGAGAATTTAAATTATATACGGACGTGGAGTCCAGTATTGAACATTACAAGAAAATCCGTAATATGTTCAAAGTAGTGACAGTGATAGAGCTGATTTGCTTCTACATGGAAGTGCTAGGAGCCATGAGAGGTTCTACCGCAGGATTTGTGTGCATGGTAATTATCGCAATATTTTTACTGGCACTTGCCAATATTACAGTAAAAACCAGCAGAATCATCGGAGAATTACAGGGCAGGGCAGGACGGCAGAACTGTTATCAGAAAAGACCGGTTAACAGCCTTCTGCTTGTGGGTCTTTTATTAAATGGTGCCAATCTGATGATGCAGGACAGTGTATCGGATGTACTCCATGGTATTATTGTAGGGTTGGCACTGGTACTTATGGTAGCAGGTCTTTACCAGATGTCGGCGACCTATAAGGAGACAAAAGAATAACGAATAGATGTGGGAAAACAGCATAGATTATAGAGAGAAAACAGGAATCAACGAGGAATTATGCTGAATTATATCTGGGCATTTATGATTATAACAGGGGTTGTGTATGGTGCTTTTACCGGAAAAATGGCAGAAGTGACAAACGCAGCCCTTGCTTCTGCAGGAGATGCAGTATCTTTATGTATTACGATGATAGGAGTCATGGCTTTATGGGTCGGTCTGATGGAGATTGCCCGGAAGTCAGGGCTTATTACGAAGCTGACAAAAGGAATCCAGCCTTTTATCAGCTTTCTTTTTCCCCGAATACCGAAAGGGCATCCTGCCAGGGAGTATATAGCCACCAATCTGATTGCCAATGTGCTGGGGCTTGGGTGGGCGTGTACGCCGGCGGGATTAAAAGCCATGGAGAAGCTGGCAGACCTGGAAAGAGAACGGGGAAACCAGAGCCATATTGCCAGTAAGGAAATGTGCACCTTCCTGATTCTGAATATTTCTTCTTTGCAGTTGATTCCGGTTAATATGATTGCCTACCGGAGTCAGTATGGCAGTGTGAACCCCGCGGGCATCATTGCACCTGCCATTGTTGCAACTTTGCTAAGTACACTGGCAGCGGTAGCTTTCTGTAAAATGATGGACCCCGGGATAAGAAAATAACAAAGGGCAGAAGGAATCTTGCATTGCCCTTACTGTGTGTTTATGGTAGGATAAAGGCGGAGAAAGTGAGGGATTACATGAATTATGATGTGATTATTATCGGGGCAGGACCGGGAGGAATTTTTACTGCCTACGAGTTAGTAAAACAGAAGATAAATTTGAAAATAGCAGTCTTTGAGGCAGGGCATCCACTGGAAAAAAGACACTGCCCGATTGACGGTGTGAAGGTCAAGAGCTGTATTAATTGCAAGAGCTGCTCTATTATGAATGGTTTTGGTGGAGCCGGAGCCTTTTCGGATGGAAAATATAATATTACCAATGCGTTTGGTGGTACTCTATATGAGTATGTAGGTAAGAAAAAGGCAACAGAACTCATGAAATATGTAGACGACATCAATATGCAGTATGGCGGAGCAGGAACGAAGTTATACTCCACAGCCGGCAGTCAGTTTAAGAAACTCTGTCTTCAGAATAAGCTGAATCTGTTAGATGCCTCCGTAAGACATCTGGGTACAGATATCAATTATATTGTGCTGGAAAACCTTTACGCAGAATTGAAAGATAAAGTGGATTTCTATTTCGATACACCGGTTCAGACGGTAGAAAATCTGGACGGCAGATACCGGGTGGTATGTGAGAAAGAATCTTATGAATGTGACAAGTGTGTTGTTTCTGTCGGGAGAAGCGGAAGCAAATGGATGGAAAGAGTCTGTAAGGAGCTGGATATTGAGACAAAGTCCAATCGTGTGGATATTGGTGTCCGTGTGGAGCTTCCGGCGGTTATCTTTTCCCATTTAACAGACGAACTGTATGAAAGCAAGATTGTATACAGAACAGAAAAATTCGAAGATAATGTGAGAACCTTCTGTATGAACCCGCATGGTATTGTGGTAAATGAGAACACAAATGGAATCGTGACGGTAAACGGACACAGTTATGAAGGAGCAGACAAGCAGACAGATAATACGAACTTTGCACTGTTAGTGGCAAAGCATTTCTCGGAGCCATTTAAGGACAGCAATGGTTATGGTGAGAGCATTGCAAGGCTTTCCAATATGTTGGGCGGTGGTGTCATCGTACAGCGTTTCGGCGATTTGGTCAGAGGAAGACGGAGCAATGCAAAACGTATCGAAGAAGGACTGGTGGAGCCTACTCTGGCAGCCACACCGGGCGATTTGAGTCTGGTACTGCCCAAGCGTATTCTGGATGGTATTATCGAGATGATTTATGCACTGGATAAGATTGCACCGGGTACAGCCAATGACGATACCTTATTGTATGGTGTTGAGGTTAAATTCTACAACATGGAAGTAGAAATAGATGAACGGCTTCAGACCAAATATGAAGGACTGTATATTATCGGCGATGGCAGCGGTGTAACCCATTCCCTTTCCCACGCATCGGCAAGCGGTGTGCATGTGGCCAGAGATATCGTATCGGTATGGTAGGGGCGTAAAGAGGTAAGGAGGAAAAACTTATGAGACTTGGAGCATTAGAGGCGGGCGGCACCAAAATGGTGTGCGCCATTGGGAATGAAAATGGTGAGATTATAGAACAGATTTCGGTTCCCACAGAGACACCGGAAATTACCGTTCCCAAATTGATAGAATTCTTCCGGGATAAGCAGATAGAAGCTCTTGGTATTGGCTGTTTTGGTCCCATTGATGTAAACAGAAAATCGGAAACGTATGGATACATTACTTCTACGCCAAAGCTTGCATGGCAGAATTATAATATCGTAGGGGCTTTTCAGAAAGCCCTTGGAATACCGGTTGGTTTTGATACGGATGTGAATGGTTCTGTTCTGGGCGAGCATACCTGGGGAATCGGAAAAGGACTTAACAGTTGTATTTATATTACCATCGGAACCGGTGTTGGTGTTGGTGTGATTGCAGACGGTAAGCTGTTACATGGTATGCTGCATCCGGAGGGAGGACATATTCTGTTACATCCTATGCCGGGTGACAGATACGAAGGAAAATGTCCTTTCCATAAGAATTGTTTTGAAGGTCTGGCAGCCGGACCGGCGATTGAGGAAAGATGGGGAAAGAAAGCCATCGAACTGGCAGATAAGGAAGTGGTCTGGCAGCTTGAGGCAGAATACATTGCCCAGGCACTGGTAAATTATACCTGTATCCTGTCCCCTGAAAGAATTATTTTAGGCGGCGGGGTAATGCATCAGACACAGTTACTGCCCATGATTCGTGAGAAGTTTGCCAAATTATTAAATGGCTACTTAAAGACCAAAGAGTTAGAGGATTTGGATTCTTATATCGTGGTACAGAGCCTGGATGATAAGCAGGGGATTATGGGTGCTTTGAAGCTTGGTTTAATGGAACTGGAATTACAGGGCAATTAATTGCCCTGTGTATCCCGGAAGTAACCCTGTAAATATTCCAGAAGAACTCTGGCAGCTCTGGCATGGGATTTAGCACCGGGGTGCGCATGGGAGCCAACCGTTTCTTCGGTAGTGTTTGGAAGCTGTAAGAAGATTACATTATGGTCACCGGTAGCAGTGATATACTGATTGATGGCATCGTTAATTGCCAGGGACAGATCATACCCTAACATACCATAACACCACACAATGTGTGCTTTCGGATTGTGTTTCCGCAACATCTGTAAGAAAGCAAGGATAGCCTGTTTTAAGCGGTTTAAATCTTCTTCGTTGTAAGTGCCGTCTGGATTCAGCCGTTGTTCAAAGCTCTCTCCCGTAACCGGGTCTGTAAATTTAGGCTGGACGAAAGCAGAGGCATCATTGGTACACAGATTTACAATAAGAGCATCGATGTTTCTTTTGGTAAAATCATAAGGAGCGAAAGCACCTAATTTTTCATTCATAGGACCGCAGCATAAACCGCATACCGCCTCATAACGGGAAGGAATGTTGCAGACAGGATTAGCATCCCAGCTGGACAGAACACCCCAGCCCCCCTGGGAAATCATATAAGTATCCGCATCCAGGGCATCGGCAACAAGCTTGGCATAATTGCGGCTGTATCCCATATACATTGGAAGCCAGTCGGTATCGGGAATAGCACCATAGGTACCTTCACCGGAGGTAATGCTGTCGCCGACAAATTCCAGGGTAAGTTTTTTCGCAGGGACTGGCGAAAAAGTACCGTCAGACTGGAAACCATGAACCAACAGGAAGTTATCCGGGTCATCGGACATGGCCTGTAATTCTCTGGTAACTTTTATGTTTTTTACTGCTTCCGGACTCATGCCACGGAACAGGCAGATAGACTGTTTCCCGGGCAGTAACATTTGTCTGCTCATCATATCTCCGTTAATTTCACAGGTAATCCAGGGTTCAAAAACCGTGTAAGATACCTCTAAATCAATCCAGAGTTCCGAACCGGATACGTTTACTTCCACAGCACTTCCGTTAAAGAAAAGGGGAAGCGGACAGACACCGGGGATGGTTCTGCCATGTACCTTATAGTGTTCTATTTCGTTTAATTTCCATTTTTTTAATTCACTCATAACAAATCCTCATTTCTGCGCACGCTTTTGCGCGATTACCTTTTCGGTGCATATCACAGCTGTAAATCTGACACAATTATAGCACAAGTTTCCGGGTAAAAAATGCTTTTGGATAAAATATCCGGACTAATAAAAGAAGCAGAGCCTGCATAAACTGAAAAGAGAGAAAAAAAGCAGGTTTGTGGCATGGCATCGGTGCTGTCTAACATTTCTAATATTATCATTCCTGTTATTATCTTTTATATTGTAGCCTATGGAATTGCGGCAAAATGTAATGTGTATGAGGAATTTATCAAAGGGGCAAAGGATGGATTCCATACCGTTATCCAGATAATGCCGACCCTGATAGGCTTAATGGTAGCTGTGGGGGTTTTGCGGGCATCCGGGTTCCTGGATTTGATAGGAGGACTGTTCCAGGGAGTCGCAGGAAAGCTGGGATTTTCTTCGGAATTGATTCCTCTTATGTTAATTAAGATGTTTTCGTCCTCTGCGGCAACGGGGCTGGTACTGGATATTTTTCAGAATCACGGACCGGATTCCCTGATTGGGCTTACCACCTCTATTATGATGAGCTGCACGGAAACGATTTTTTATACCATGAGTGTCTATTTCCTGGCGGCAAAGGTAACGAAGACACGTTACACGCTGGCAGGGGCATTACTTTCTACCATGGTAGGAATTATCGCCAGCATTATCATTGCTGGTATGATGACAGGATAAAACAAACGGCACTCCCGCGGGAATGCCGTTTGTTTGTGTGAGAAGGATAGAAATGTGTTTACTCAATATATGTCAACAGTGTAACCCCGAAAGGGAACAACTGTTATGGTTAGTCGAAGCCGGTCGGCACCCAAACAGCACCGGCGACTCCATTGAAATGTCGTAGTATATTCTTTTCAAGTTCCGAGTTAGGAAAATCTTGAGAGACAAGTAATTGTTATTTTTGTTTGCCTCTGTCTTAACTACAAGTAATACTATAAAGGGCTGTCTCTTATACACATCTGACGCTGCCGACGAAGAGGAT
>ERZ1026850.74-NODE-74-length-62647-cov-6.085107_pt1 | contig 62647 bp, 43 predicted proteins | sample MGYA00380155_ERZ1026850 | MGnify/ENA primary metagenome ERZ1026850 (study PRJEB33269, sample SAMEA4719791) | human gut metagenome | biome: human-associated habitat; feature: organic feature; material: feces | place: Cameroon | collected 2013-10 ... | reverse complement strand
CTGCCGTGAGCGCCCCGGCAAGCGCGACTCCGACAGCCATTCCCTCCGGGAAATTATGAATTGTTACAGCCAATGCCAGTTTGGCGGTTCTAGACAGGCGACTTCGGGGCCCCTCCGCTTCTCCGCTGATGTGAATGTGCGGCGTGATGTAGTCGATGATCAGCAGAAAGGCGAAGCCTGCGAGCAGGCCAATGGTAGGAGGCACTACGGCAGCGGGGCCCTCGCCCATATCCATGGCCGGGATTATCAATGACCATACCGATGCCGCAACCATTACGCCTGACGCGAACCCCAACAGGAGCTTTTGCATCAATGCCGGCATGTCGCGCTTCATGAGAAATACGAAAGATGCTCCTAACGCAGTGCCGAGAAACGGTGTCAGAAGTGTCGCCAAAATAGGATTCATGATTTCATTCTTATGTAGTAACAATGCAAAAATACAAAGTCTCCCACATTTTGTCAATCACAATTATAATGATTCTGACTGCCAGTATTTTTCGGCGAATCTTCATACATTTGCATTGACAAATATTAGTAGTGTATGAAGGATTTTGCAGCAATTGATTTCGAGACGGCCAATGAGTGCCGCTCCAGCGTGTGCAGCGTTGGAGTGGTGATTGTCCGTGACGGTCAGATCGTGGACTCTTTCTATAGTCTGATACATCCGGAGCCGGAATACTATAAGTGGTTCTGCCAGCAAGTCCACGGGCTGACCGAAGAAGATACTGAAGATGCTCCGGTTTTTCCGTATGTCTGGGAGAAGATAGCTCCGAAGATTGATGGCCTTCCGCTTGTGGCACACAACAGCCGGTTCGATGAAGGATGTCTGAGAGAGGTTTTCAAAGTGTATCAGATGGATTATCCTGAGTATGAGTTCCATGATACCCTTTCTGCCTCCCGTAATCATTTCGGCTGCTGTCTGCCAGACCATCAGCTGCAGACGGTTGCCGCAGCCTGCGGTTATGACCTGACCAATCACCATCATGCCCTGGCCGATGCAGAGGCCTGCGCCCATATCGCAATCAAGTTGCTGTGACTGACAAGGTCTTGTGTGTGCTAAAGCCTCAGGCCTTCACCAGATTTATTGAAATCCTGAATGTCAGGGTGTTTTGCCAGAGAGGGACGAAGTCTGACGGCTTCTCGAATCCGAGGGCTTTCATGACCTGCTTGAGAGCGAGCAACTCGGCCTTTTCTTCTGCTGAAAGGTCCGGATTGCTTTCCATGTCGGCAAGAATCTTATCCAGATTCGGAAGGGCAGGGAGGAAAGCATTGACGACCGGATCGCACATTTCCTTGTCTGCGTAAAGTTCGAGAGAACCGTCCTCCTCAGAATATTTGAACCGGAGACCGTATTTCATCATTTCCTGTATCTGGGGCAGGAGAAGGGTCACATCTACACCAAGGTCTTTGAGACTGCCGAGAGATTTCATGATATCCAGGACATTCGTGTCGTCGCCATTCTCAGCCGATGCAGCCAGATTCGGGACAATGTAGCAATAACCTTGGAGAGCATACCAGAAAGCGAGATTTGCTTTAGGCAGGGAAATCCATTCAGTGTTGGGACCGGCATTGAAATGATACTTTCCGTCAGGCCCGATAAGCGCCTTCAGAAGCGTCTGGACATCAGGCATCTGGAAATCTCCATTGTCTTCAGAATCTTCCTCCTTGTATTCCGCGGTAACATTGCCGTCCTCATGGAATGTCATGCTGTTGAATCTGTCCGCGATATCCAAGCTCCCCATAAGGCTCAATGCCACTGAAAGATTTTCTGCTGTGGTGGCATATTCTCCGTCTGCTGTCCATGTTACCTGCATCGGATACGCAGACGGAAGCAAGTTGGCTCCAGGGGCTGCCGTGCGGAGAAGATTCCATGTTCCGGCCAATCCGGCCTGAGCTTTCTCCGAAACCTTTGTCGTCGCCACGACAGTTATTTTTCCCTCAGAGGTAATCTTGCCTTCGGATGAAATCTCGTAGATTGTCGGACGGGCTTCGACCGAGAACAACGTCACCATCGACGGGTTCGCCGTAAGAGAAGTCTGTCCGCTGAAAGACCATTCCCCCTCGCCGGCCGATTTGAGGTCAATGCCCATTTCCACTTTGCGGTAGCCGGGAATGACATTGTTCAATGTCAATGTCGCATTGTCAGAATTTGCTGAAATTTTGGCATAGCCTATCTTCACAGGCACCTCATTGACAGTAATCACTGCATTCCCGCTTTCGGCGGTAATTATCTCACTTGGTATTTCTTTCCAATCAATCTTGTCGGCATTGTCCTTGTCGCAGGATACCGAAAACGCCAATGCGCACACCAGCGCACAGAGCGGCATAATTCTCTTCATCATAACCAGTTAAATATTACGACCCCGCACACGCGGAGCCAAAGTGGTAAATGCAAAAAATATGCAAAATTATTTTCGTATATTGGACCGAAATAAGGTTGATCAGAAATATTATACGGAAAAATGAAAACCTACAACTTGATTACAGCGGAACAAATTGCGAGGCTGGAAGCGCAATCGTGCAGGTGCGAGGACTGGAACAATGTCTTTGTAGACCCGGAATTTGACACGGAGTACGTGAGAAATGTGACGTTCTCCGGACAAATCAAACTGGGCTCATTCAAAAAAATCTTCACATTGGCAGGTGGAATCCGGAAGCACAGCGGAATTTTCCACGCTACCCTCCACAATGTCGTGGTAGGAGACGACTGTATGATCGAACATGTCCGGAACTACATTGCAAATTACGTAATCGGCAGCGGCTCGTATCTGGAGAATGTTACGGACCTGATTACCTATGGCGAAACATCGTTCGGCAACGGAATCAAGGTCAATGTCCTTAATGAAACGGGCGGACGTGAAGTCATCATCCATGATAATCTGTCATCCCATGAAGCCTATATGGCAGCACTTTATCGACACAAGCCGGCATTGACTGAAGCCCTCGACAAGATGGTCGGAAAATATGTGCAGAGTGTCACTGCCTCCTTCGGCGTCATCGGCGAGAATGTCGAAATCCTCGATGCGATGCATATTGTCAATGTCAATATCGGCCCTTATGCCAGGATCAAGGGCGTTTCACGGTTACGTAACGGATCGGTCATTTCCTGCAAGGAAGACCCTGTGGAGATAGGCATGAACGTGATAGCCGATGATTTCATCGTGGAAAGCGGAAGCAAGATTACTGACGGCGTGATGATATCCAAATGCTTTGTCGGACAAGCCTGCGCCTTGGGGCATGGCTACAGCGCTTCGGAATCATTGTTCTTCAGCAACTGCCAAGGAGAAAACGGCGAGGCATGTTCGCTTTTCGCCGGGCCATATACGGTTACCCATCACAAGTCGACACTGCTGATTGCCGGAATGTTTTCATTCATGAATGCCGGTTCGGGGTCCAACCAGAGCAACCACATGTATAAATTGGGACCGATTCACCAGGGTATTCTCGAAAGGGGAGCGAAGACTACATCTGACTCATATATATTGTGGCCTGCCAAGATCGGCGCGTTTTCCCTTGTAATGGGACGTCATGTCAACAATCTGGACACGACTGATTTGCCGTTTTCGTATCTGATTGAGCAGCAAGGCTCTACCTATATCGTTCCTGGCGTGAACCTGAAGTCTGTCGGGACCATACGTGATGTCAAGAAATGGCCGGAAAGAGACAAACGGAAAGACCCGCACCGCCTGGACCACATAAATTTCAACCATTTGAGTCCGTTCACCGTGCAGAAGATGTTTGCCGGCATTGACATTCTGGAACGTCTCAAGGAGGCTTCCGGTCTGAGGGCTGACAATTATTCTTACAAGAAAGCGACAATCCGTAATGCGGCACTGTTCAAAGGCATCAAATATTACCAGACAGCTATCGTCAAATTCTTGGGCAACTCGCTGATTTCCAGGATTCAGGATGCTGATATCAGTACGGACGAGGGACTTCGTCTCGCATTGCGCAAGGATACTGCCGTGGGCTCCGGACAATGGGTGGATATCTCGGGTCTCATCGCCCCGTCTTCGGAAATCGAAAGTATCTGTGATGACGTGATTTCTGGGAAAATAGCGGATGTCAATGTCCTTTCAGACAGATTTCTGGACATTTTCGCGCATTACTACAATTACGAATGGACATGGGCCTATGATGCAATCGAACGTTACTGGAAGATTGATCTTGCCAAGATTACACGAAACGAGGCTGCCGATATGGTGAAACAGTGGAAGAACGCAGTCGTGTCTCTGGACAAGTTGATCTACGAAGACGCCCGTAAGGAATTCGACTTGACGACCATGACGAGTTTCGGAGCCGACGGCGACAAGACCCGCCGGGATGAAGATTTCAATGCCGTCCGCGGCGGAGGTTTCGATGACAATCCTTTCGTTCAGGAAGTCATTGACCACATCCGCCGCAAGTCGGCACTCGGGGATGGTATCATTGACCGCCTCAAGTAAGTTTTCCGTATCCATGTGTCCAGTCGAATATCAGAATACATGGAGATTACTCCGACCATGGCATGATGATTGTCTTATCGAGTCTGCGTACAACATTGATTCTTATCCGAAAACCAATTGATTATGAACAGAAACAAATTGACGGCAGCAACGGTCGCATGCATTCTTATGCTGACCTTCAGTATCTCTGCAATCGCGAGAATTAAAAAACCTGTCATAGAACGCGGCATGACCAAGCAGCAAGTGACAGCTCTGCTTGGTGTCCCGTTGACATCCAGTTTCGATGAATTCGGCGATATATGGATGTATAAAGAGTGGCGCGGACCGTTTGTCGGTGGTTCAGACGTAAGGATTTATGTGATGTTCGATATGACAGGTAAAGTCGTCGGATGTGACGAACGGACAATTGAGTCAAACCAACGGGAAGAAATCAATTCTCAAGTTTCCTCCAATGGCGTTCCAAGAATAAATCGGCAGGTATATCCGCAGGGACTGCACGGGCTGAACGATAGAGATTTTTCTACTTTATATGAAAAAGTATCCAATGCTAGTTTCGATAAAGACAAGAAGGATTTTATAGAAGTGGCCAGCCTTGGCTGCTATTACTCATGCAATCAATGCGCGAAGATATTGAGCATCTTTTCGTTTGACGATGATAAACTTGCCGTGTTCAAGTTAATGGCTTCCCATATCATTGACCTGCAAAATATGCATATAATTTACCGGCAGTTTACATTCGATGATGCCAAAAAGACGGTTTCGGATATTCTGCAGGCAGAGTTTGCACATTACTCGCACTGATCGACAGATTCATTCGTCATAAAATCATCCCAGCATTTCAGACTCCATTTCCGGCGTAAAAATCCGCAACGACCGTCATGTCTTATTTTGCCAGAACATCTATAAGAGTCAGCATATCATCATACCAGCAGTTGTTGTATATGTCGTAGAACTTATCAAGACTGTTTACGGCCCATGGGAGGTCATGCCTCTCCAGTTCTGATTTCATGAACGATGCAAATACACATTGTTCTTCAACGGTGTAGTCGTCACCTTTATTGTAGTTGCCAGGCATCCACGCACCAACCCAAGTAGGGATACCTGTGCGCTCCTGCCATTCCACACCGAGGTTTATAATGTCGCGTATATTCTGCTTTTCCTTCTCTGTACCTGTCAGCCAATATTTTTTGCTGTTAGGATCCTTACTCGGCCCGGCTGCATAGAGATGCCACTCTGCCATCACATAGTCACCGCACGAGGTCGGTATCACCATCTGATCCAAATATGCCGGACTCGAAAGTCTGGCTGGCGACAGGATAAGTATTCTGGTGGGGTTTGATTGGCGGATAATATCAGCCATAGTCTGATTATAGAGATTGATTGCCTCATAATCCTTTCCTGCCACATCGCTCCATTCTATATTAAGGTTGAATACGAGGCGGTGTGAAGAGTTGGCATAATGCTCAGCTGTTTTTTTCCACCATTCGGCACATTCTGCCAATGTCATTTCATTGGGGTTTAACTCATAGTCTAGAGCATTGTATGCCAAAACAGGTATAATACCATTATTGAGGCAGTCATTTATACATCGGTCAAGAACTTGGAAAAGCGTTTCATCGGCAGGTAGTTTCGTGCGTATTCTTGCCGCATTGAATCCTTTCTGCTTGATCGCTTTGACCTCGTCCTCTCCGTAGAGTTCAATTTTCTTGCTAAATTCAGCCCATTGTACATCAAAGCCACGTCCCATCATCCTCTGCATTTCTTTGGGCGTGATAGGGCGGTCTGCAATCTTGTTGTCTTCATCTGACTCGACTGACGAAGCTGAGCAGCCTATAAACATCAAACTCAATATCGTAAATAGCGATAATAATGTTTTTATATTATGCATGTTACAGTTTTTCTGTTAATATGGCAAAGGTAAGTATATAATTTGAGACACTCATTTTTTTTCTAGAGAATTGTTCCCTAAATTCCGCTTTCATTCAAGACGCCCCGAATGATGACTTTTTCAAGTGCGTTCCAGAGATCAGCGCAGGTCCTACGTGATTCCGATTCGGTTCCGGATAAAACGTTTAAACGGTACAAGGTGGCGAAAAATCACCGGAATGTGCCGTTTAAAACGTTTTCGCGGAACGGTTGTACTGGACGTACACGACTTACTCAAAGTTCCTCTCAAACAATATTGGCGATGATTTATTCCGCAAACACCATTTCCTTCAGCAGATGTTACTCCGATTTTACTTTGGCCATCTTGCCGGGTATATAATACGAGACGTCTCAGAAAACAAATAATGACATTGAATTATGAGAACAGTATTATTGACGACAGCATTGGCTGCAATATTTATGCTTTCCGGTCCGGCATCAGCCGAAGCCCGTGGGCCATATCGTCATCGCGGATGGCATCATAGAAACTATGTTGCTGCGACGGTTCCATCATACAGGACGGTGAGTGTGGAACGGACCACTACCATAATCAAGACCTCACGTCAGGAACGCAAACTTATGGCATTGGCATATATAAAGAAGAATGGTTATATTACGGTCAGCAAATATTGCGGATTTACAGGGTTGGACCGCCAATTCGCAGAGGCGGAACTGGATTCGTTTACACTGGACCGGAAAGATCCGCTTTTCAGGTCAATGAAAGGAAAAAAGATAGTTTACACTTTGACGGATGAATGAGAAATATATAGTGAAATTGCTTGGATTGAACCTGCAGCTAGGTTTTCGGGTGCTCATGAAAGAATACAGGGACCCCATCTACTGGCATATCAGGAGAATCACTGTGAACAGCGAGGACGCGCAGGACGCTACGCAGGAGACATTCATCAGAGTGTTCCGCTCATTCAGCCGATTCGACCGCAGCCGCTCATTCACCGCCTGGCTCTACCGGATTGCGACCAATGAGGCTCTGAGAATCATCGACAAGCGACATCCTACCGTCAATGTCGAAGACAATGCAGATGTAATGTCAATGCTGGCAGATGAATACATTGATTTAAGTGACGTCGAGGCCGTCAACCTCCAGAAAGCGATACTCTCGCTTACGAGGAAGCTGCAGATTACATTCAATCTCCGTTACTATGACGAATTGGGTTTCGAGGAAATTGCCGAGATAACGGATTCCACGCCTGGCGGCGCAAAGGCCAACTGGCACAATGCCAAAGTCAAGATTTACAATTATCTGAAAGAATACTATGACTAAGACGAATATAATGGGTATCGGCAAACGGATGCCGTACATACTGCCTGAAGGGATGCTGGACCAAATTGAAAGCAATGTCCTGAAAGCTACAGGCTGTGGCAGGAAGCCTTTGCGGAAACTCCGCACTGCCTGCATCACAATCGCCGTCGCGGCATCACTGACTATTGTGGCGATATTCGCCTGGTATCGCCAGCCGGCCACGGAAACTTCTTTAGAGGATGTGCAGCATGCTTTCGCAAATCTTGACAATGCCGACCAGGCGTTCTTGTCCGAGATATACTCCGAGGATACATTTATGATTATAAATTATTGAAAATCAAATGAAAACAGTTGTAAAAACAATAATCGCCATGTCATTGGCCTTATTTGTGTCAATGACATTGTCCGCACAGCCGGGCGGGAAAAAACTTACCCGCGAGGAACTTGCCGTGAAACAGGCCGGATACATTTCCAGAGAACTGGCCTTCGATGAGAATACGGGCAAAAAATTCGAGGAAACCTACTGCAATTTCCAGCAGGAACTTTGGGCCTTGGGACCTGGCCTGGGCAAACAGCAGTCAGAGGATCCGACTGAAGAAGAGATGAAACAGCGTTTCGACCGCAGCCAGAAAATACTGGACCTTCGCAAGAAATACTACGCCATCTACAGTACATTCCTCACGCAGAAGCAGATATCACGCGTGTACGAAATCGAGCGGGACATGATGCGCCGTCTTTCACAACCGAAGCCGCAAGGCATCGGCTCACAACCATCTAAATCGAGAGGCAATGCGCATAGATAGACTATTCTGGGGTATTGCAACCCTTTTGGTAACATTGACAGGTTGCTCCTCGAAAGAGGAACAGCCTTCCGACAACGATATTGAATCATTCGGAAAATACGTCAGCGGGACATTGCCGTATCAGATGAAAAAGATAGCTGCAGACAACGGCTCGAAGCCAATGCTGGTGATGTATCTCCATGGCGGTTCATCGAAAGGCAATGACAATGAGACGCAGATGAAGGAAGCTGCTGTCAATGTCATCCATAAATATCTGTCGGACAATTCCATTCCGAGCATATTCATTGTTCCTCAATGCCCATCCACCGGAAGCTGGGGAGCGAAGATGAATGAACCTCTGGCGAATCTCATCGGAGAATATGAGGACTCATGTGACGGGGTCTATGTCCTCGGCGGATCGATGGGCGGCACAGGAACGTGGTCATTGGCAAATACCTATCCGCAAAAGTTTCGCGGAATAATGCCTGTCGCAGGAAAGCCGGGAACAGCATCAGCGGCCAACTTCAGGTCAATGCGAGTCTGCACTGTGATGAGCGAAGCTGACGAGGTAATGAAAACGGCGTACGAGGATGTCAAGTCATTCTGTGAAAGCATCAATGTTGCAGGCGGCAGTACAAACTGCACGATAGTGCCGGCATCTGAACAATGGCTGCACGCCACTACCTGCGAGCAATCCTATACACCGGCACGTCTCCGATGGCTGTTCGGGAGATAATCTCTCCGAAACATTGACAAAAACGCGGGTGATATCCCTGACATAATCACTTACATTGGTCTGGCCGATCCAGAAGCCTGCGCCCATATCGCAATCAGGTTGCTGTGCCAGCCCATGTTTTCGGAAAGGCGTTCAGCGCCGGTCCTAAGTGATTCCGATTTGGTTCCTTGTAAAACGTTTAAACGGTACAAAGCGGCAAAATTTCACCGGTTTGTACCGTTTAAAACGTTTTCGCGGAACGATTGCGGAAAAATATCACCCGCAATTCCTAATTCACGAACACCATTTCCTTCAGCAGATGGTCCGCGCCGGCCAGCTTGTCTATGGTGAACAGGACGTAGCGGATGTCAAGCGAGATGTTGCGGCAATAGTTCGGGTCGAATTCGATGTCGCTCATCGTGCCTTCCCATACGCGGTCGAAATTCAGACCGATCAGGTTGCCGTCCTTGTTTATCACCGGACTTCCGGAATTGCCTCCCGAGGTGTGGTTGGTGGCGATGAAGCATACCGGAACTGTCTTCTTTCCATTGTCCCCGGTTATCGCCCATTGACCGTAATCCTTGGCCGCATAGATGTCGCGCAGCCTCTGTGGAATGTCATAGTCGAAAATCTCAGGATTGTCCTTTTCCATTATTCCTTCGAGAGTTGACTGCGGCTTGTAATATGTTCCGTCGGCAGGGGAGTAGCCGCTGATGCTTCCGTAAGCTACTCTCAATGTGAGATTTGCATCCGGGAAGAATGCCTTTTTCGGCTCGAACTCCATCTGTCCTCTCATATAGTCCCTGTAAAGCAGAGTGATTTCACGGTTCAGGCGTTTTTCGTAAGGGTAGACGTCGCTTGCATACCATTTCCTGAATTCATTGGCGAACCTTACAGCCGGATCCGCATACATTGCTGCCGTATCGGCTACTTCCAGTTTCGCAACCTTGTCCGCATCCGTGAAGAGGGATTCTCCGAACAATGCGTCTGCCCAGTTGCTTACGTTTCCGTACTTCGCAAGCTCTTCCTTAAGGTATTCAGGATGGAACTTTTCCGGAACATCTCTGACAAATGCGCTCATGGTCGCCACGAAAGATTCCTTGTCGATAGGGAGGTAATAGTCCTTGAAGAATGCCTCCGACAATGCTGCCGCCCCTTCATTGTCGCCGCCGGCAAGCTTCTTCGCTACCGATCCCGCGAAACTGCAAAGCTCCACGGACGCGGCCGTCTCGCTGTAATACTCCCTGGCGAAAGTATAAGGTTCCAATGCTCGATACAATGAATCCAGGCGTGGCAGTATGGTGCTGTATTCCGTTCCCTCGGCCCACTCGGCAAATCTCTTTTCGTATTTCTGTTTTGCGGCTACGATGCCCAGGCGGTTGATTCCCTTCATCTCGCCCTGCCACTTTTTCCATGCGTTGGCCACGCCGGCATTCTTGGAAGAGTACTGGATTCTGACCTTCTGGCTCTCGGACATGTATTTTTTCTGAGTGTCGAGCCTCATTGTCCTCAATGCTATTTTCGCAGGGTCGGAAATCTCCGATACGTATCTCACGCCTTCGGACATGATATATTCCTGAGTCCTTCCCGGGAATCCGTAAACGAATGTGAAATCGCCTTCCCGGACGCCTCCGAGTGAAATCTTGAAGAATCTCTTGGGCGTGTATGGAACATTGTCCTCGGAATATTCCGCGGGGTTGTTGTCCTTGTCAGCATAGATGCGGAAAATGGAGAAGTCGCCCGTATGGCGCGGCCACATCCAGTTGTCCGTGTCACCGCCGAACTTTCCGATGGATGAAGGCGGAGCACCTACCAAGCGGACATCGCAGTATTCGCGGTAGAGGAACAGGAAATACTGGTTTCCGTAATACAATGACTCGACAGTAGCCCTAAGTCCCTTTCCTTCAGCAGTTGCCTCTTTTATGAGCTGCTTGGAATTGACATTCACGATGGAGTCCCTTTGCGCTTCGGTCAATTCCGGGGTATATCCTTCGAGAATCACGGAAGTGACGTCTTCCATCCTTTCCAGGAAACTCACGCTGAGCCCCTTGTTCGGCAGTTCTTCCTCTCTGCTCATTGCCCAGAATCCGTCCCGCAGGTAGTCGTGTTCGACGCTGCTGTGCTTCTGGATCTGGCCGTATCCGCAGTGGTGGTTGGTAAGAAGCAGTCCTTCCGCTGAAATGACTTCACCCGTGCATCCGCGCCCGAAAAGCACGACTGCATCTTTCAATGATGCCTGATTCACGCTGTAAATGTCTTCTGCCGAGAGCCTGAAGCCCTTGCTCTGCATGTCCCCGATCCTCTGCGAAATCAGCGACGGAAGCCACATGCCCTCATCCGCATAAGCCGCCGTTTCCGCAATGATTCCCATCGACAATGTCAATGTCAATGCTCCGATCGTGTTCCTGAAAATTCCTTTCTGTGTCATTCGGTTATTGTTTGATGTATGTTTTGTTTGATTAATGACGTACATCGCGCAAAGATAATCAAATGCCGCAAAAGTGACCGCATGCGAGAATGATGATTTTATTAATTTTGCATAGATTTAGACATTTTGTAAGACAGATTTGAACATTTTGTAAGACGGAAATGAAAATTGAAGAGGCTATTTTGTATGTTCTGGCTGAACGCAACGGCGGGTTGAGGACTGAACAGATTGCGGAGATCATAAACCGCAGGAGGCTGCATGTCAGGAAGGACGGGCAGCCGGTTACGTCGGCGCAGGTCTATGCTGTGGTAATGCGTTTCCCGGAAACCTTTGTGAAGGCCGAGGGACGCATTATGCTGCTCATCTGACTCAAGTTTCGTAAGTTATCACACTTGCTGGACTTTAGTGCGAAACTTGAGGGGTGTCACCAGTTCGGATGCTGTAAGCCCAACGCACTTTTTTTCTTACACGTTACCCTCACCCTAAATCCCTCCCCTCGGGGTAGGGACTTACCCACGCCCTCGCGGGCTTTATAAGCGGTGTTTCGCACTTGCTAAACTTGAGTCATTTGATGTCTTGTTCCGGAAACGGCATAAAGAAAGTCGACCGCATGGCGCGATCGACTTTCTTGAGTCTATCAGTCTTCCGGATATGGAGCGAAATCGGATTTCGATGCTCCGCATACCGGGCATTTCCACGAATTCGGGATATCTTTGAAAGGTGTACCAGGTTTTATCCCGCTATCGGGATCACCCTCAGCCGGATCATAAATCCATCCGCATCTGAGGCATTCATACTTCATCAGATCTTTTGGCATAATATAATTGATTATTAGTTAACACTCTCGAAGTTAATCAATTATCTAATAATTTCAAAATTCGGAAGTATTTGAAACCTACAAAAAAATGCTATCTTCGCGGTAAATGGAAAATAATTATGGAAGAACCGATATTGAATGCCCATAACAAGGCTGAATACGAGCCGGCGCACACCGCCGAACACATCCTTAACCGCACGATGGTCAACATGTTCGGGTGCCCGCGTTCGCGCAATGCCCATGTCGAGCGGAAGAAAAGCAAATGCGACTACATCCTTGACACCTGTCCTACGGACGAGCAGGTGGCTGCAATCGAGACGAAGGTCAATGAAATTATCAATGCTGCATTGCCCGTGACGATACATTTCGTTTCGAAAAAAGATGCAGCCGGGATTGTGGACCTGAGCAAGTTGCCTGATGATGCCTCAGATACTTTACGCATAGTCAGCATTGGAGACTATGACGATTGCGCGTGCATCGGCGCTCATGTGTCGAACACCTCGGAAATCGGTGAATTCAAGATAATCAGTCATGACTTCAACGACGGAATCTGGCGGGTTCGCTGGAAAGTCATCTCTTGTAGATAAATGCTTTGTTCTTTAATTGATATTTTATACTTTTGTGCAAATATTTAAAATGGCATTTTAATAATTGTGGTTAATAAAGCATTACTTAAACAGATTCTTCTGGACAATCGTCGTGAGATCGAAAGTTACAATATAGTCCACAGAGACATTGAAACTGAGGGCTATGGCTGTTATGTGTTTGTCGGTGTGAGAAGAGCCGGCAAATCATTTGTTCTCTTTGAACGGATTCAACAGTTGTTGCGTGAAGGGCATAATTGGAATGAAATGCTTTATTTAAGTTTCGAGGATGAACGGTTGATCGGCTTTAATTATGAAGACTTCAATTCGATCATTGAATGCCATATTGAAATGACCGGAAAGGATAATCCGATGCTGTTCCTTGATGAGATACACAATATTGACGGATGGGAAAAGTTTGCGAGGAGGATGGCCGACACAAACGTACAGTTTGGATTACCGGTTCAAATGCCAAGATGCTTTCAAAAGAGATAATGACAACTCTTGGAGGTCGTTATATACCAATAGAGGTTTATCCATATAGTTTCACAGAATATCTCCGTTCGCGAAATATTCCTTATGATGACGATACGTTGATGAGTACTGCAGGAAAGTCCATCTTTTTGCGGGAATACGCCGAGTACATGAAATGGGGAGGATTGCCGGAGAGTGTTCAGTTGACGGTAAAAAGGGGGTACATGAGTTCAGTATATCAGAAGATATATCTTGGAGATATTTGTGCGCGTAACAAAATCAGCAATCCGAACCTCCTGCGTCTTATGGTCAAGAAGATGGCTGAAAGTGTGAAACAGCCACTGTCTTATTCAAGACTCTCTAAAGTTTTGTCAGGCATAGGCGGCAAAATAACCATTCCGACAACCAGCAATTATATCGGGCATTGTGAAGATGCGTGGCTTTTGTTGCGGCTACGTAACATAAATGCCGCATTTGCGGAACGCGAAACTAACTGCAAATACTATTTTATTGATAATGGATTGCTTAGCCTTCTCCTTGTGGACCCGACAACTACTTTATTGGAAAACATAGTTGCTGTTGCTCTTTTCCGCAAATATGGAAATGACAGCGATAATGAGCGCGTATTTTTCTATAATCAAAATGTTGAGGTTGACTTTTATGTTCCAGAAGAAGAATTGGCAATACAGGTTTCTTATTCCATCGAAAAATCGGATGTGACCTTGAACCGTGAAGTTGACGCCTTGCAGAAACTACCGAAAGCATTACCGTGCAAACGCAGATTGATACTAACTTATGATGACAGGAAAACCTTGCATGACGCCTATGGTACAATCGAAGTGATGCCTTGCTGGGACTGGCTGATCAACTTTTAGATGTGCTTTCTGACGATGGGCTCTCCTGCAATCTCCAGGCGCGGGGCGTGAGGCCGGTGTGCTGGCGGAAATAGCGGGTGAAGAATGAGGCGTCGCAGAAATTGTAGTCCCAGGCAAGCTGCTTGAGGGACTTGCCGGAGCCGGAAAGATCCTGCTTGAGCTTGAGGATGACATAGTGGTCGACCAGCGTCTTGGCGCTGTTGGCCGTAATCTCTTTCGTGATGATATTCAGGTACTTGGACGATATGTTCAGCTGACCGGAATACCAGTTTACATCACGGAAACGCCTATAATTCAACTCTATCAGCTTCATGAACGAATTGAACAAATCCCGCTTCCGCTTGGAAGACGAGGATGGCGGCACCATGTCCGGAAACCTGGAAATATAATCATGAAAACCTATGAAAAAGGCCTTCAGCTGGCACAGGACTAGCTTGTCCAGACACTTGCATGTGCTCTGGCGAAAATACAAGCCGAGTAACGTGAACATTGACCTGACAATATCGGAAACCACCTGGGAATCGCTGCGGCATCTGTCCTCACGCAATTTGTCATAGATGCTGTGCTCGATATCCAGACTCGCCTCACGCAAAATGTTCGGACTGTAAACCAGCATGTCGACAATGAAATCGGGAGACTGTCTGCTGACCGAAACCATATCACCTGGGAAAATGGTGATGACACCGCCGTCCGGAAGATCCCATGCATGATAATTGACATTGATTACAGCGCTGCCGCGACGGCACAATATGATCATGCCGTTCTCGGAAAGCATATCACCTTTGGCGGTGTTGATATCCGACACTCCCACGATAAGTTCCGCTGTCATTTTTCCACTGATGATGCTGTCCATATAATTCCATTTTGTACCGCAAATATCGGTAAAAATGTTTCAAATAGCCATAGCAATTCCGATTTGTCCCATTATTGTATCTATTTGTCCAATGCCTTTCTGCCCGGACAGCAATACCTTTGCAATCGAAAATCAAAGAGAAATGAAAAAAAGAATCATCGCGACAGAATCAGCAGCCGCAGTTTTTTTGTCAATGCTGCTGTGCTCAAGCCCCCGTGCGGAAGCTGCCGAAAAGGGAGACACCCTGCGACTCACATTGACAGACGTGTTCACGAAAATTGAAACCGAAAACCGGACAATGACCATGCTCCGCACGGCCCAAGAAGCCTCCGAGGAAGGAATAAGGTCCGCGAAGGACGCGAAATTTCCGGAAATCAATGCAGATCTGAACGTCAGCTATATCGGCGACGGCTTCCTGACTGACCGGAACTTCTCGAATTTCACGAAAGCCCCGTCACCTCACTTCGGGAACGGATTTACACTCGAAGCACAGCAGGTCGTCTATGCCGGAGGCGCTGTCAACGCATCTGTAAAGATGGCGGAACATGAAGGACGCATGTCGGAAGCCGTAATCGGCCAGAGCCGTCAGGGACTGCGACTTATGGCTGCCGGAGAATACCTGGACCTCTTCAGGACCGACAACAGCATAAAAGTATACGAAAAGAACATTGCATTGACCACTAGGCTGATAGAGGAGATCAACGTAAAAAGAGAACAGGGCCTGGCATTGGCCGCCGATGTCACGAGATATGAACTCCGGCTGGAAATGCTGAAACTGGACCTTGTCAGACTCCGGAACACGAGGGAAATCATGAACTACCGTCTGGTCAATTCATTGGGATTGCCCGAAGGCACGATAATCCTGTCGGAACTGGGAAATGGAGAAGATTTGCGCGACCGGAGCCGGCAAAATTGGCAGGAAATCGCCGCTGACGCCTCTCCTGAAATGAAAGTGTCGGGAATTAATGCTGATATGGCATTGACCAGACAGAAACTCGTGCGCAGCGAAAGGCTGCCGAAGATTGCGGTCGTGGCATACGAAAATTTCAACGGGCCGATAACCTTCGAGATTCCTCCCGTTGACAAGAACCTGAATATCTGGTATGTAGGACTTGGAATCCGATACAATTTCAGTTCGCTGTACAAATCAGGACATAGGCTGAAACAGGCCGAAATCGCTGTCCGTCAGGCACAACAGGCCAAGAACGTCACGGAGGAAAATCTCCGGAACAATGTCCAGAAGGCATATGCCGACTATATGCAGTCGTACGTGGAGCTGGAAACCAGCGAAAAAAGTCTGCAACTCGCGGATGAAAACTATGAGCGGGTACACGACAGGTACATGGAACAGCTTGTCCTTGTGACAGATATGCTGGATGCATTCAACATGAAACTCGAAGCGGAACTGGGCGTGTCCGCTGCCAAAGCGGGAATCCAATATCGCCTCTGCTGCCTCAGATATGCGGCCGGTATATTGTAAGTCAATGTCAAACAATAAAATACATACAACCATGATCAGCAAGAAAACAATAAAAAGAATATACAACGTAGTTATTATCCTTCTGCTCCTCTGCGGAATCGGGTACGTTTGCTCCCGTTTCGTGCATCTGGGAAAAGTGGAATATACGGACGATGCGCGCGTGGAACGCCATATCTCACCTGTCAATACCAGAATCCAGGGCTTTATCAGCGAAATCCGTTTCGAAGAATATCAGCACGTCAGGAAAGGCGACACGCTTGTCATCATTGACAATACCGAATACCTTTATATGCTGGCGCAGGCTCAGGCGGACCTCGCGCGTGCGACTTCGGGAAAAACTGCTGACGCGGCAAGCATCAGGACGACCGCGAGCAATGTGACCGTAGCGGAAGCAGGCATGGAAGAGGCTGAGGCCAATCTTGACAATGCCCGTGACGATTACGAAAGATACAAGGCCCTGCTGGCCAAGGACGCTGTGACCAAACAGCAGTTCGATGCCGTCGAGACGAGATACAAGGCAGCCCAGGCGCGATATGACCAAGTCAGCCGCCAGCGCAAGTCCACGGAACTTGTGGGCCATGAACTCACCGGCAGGCTGGGACAGAGCGAGGCCAATGTGAACCTGGCCGAAGCTGCACTTGAACTCGCGAAACTCCGGCTTTCATATACGATAATTACAGCGCCTTGCGACGGTTACGTGGGACGTAAGGACATACACGTGGGACAGCTTGTCCAGCCAGGCCAGCTCATGGCTAAAGTCGTGGAAGACGCAAATGTCTGGATCATGGCAGATTACAGGGAAACTCAACTGAAACATATCGCTGTCGGATCAGAGGTGAAGATAAAAGCGGATGCCTTGCCTGATGCCGAGTTTACCGGTCATGTGGAATCCATAGCCTCAGCTACCGGAACAGCATGGATGGGCGCACCTGTGAACAATGCTACGGGAAACTTCGTGAAAGTGGAACAGAGAGTGCCGGTCCGCATCAGGATTGACGGCACTGCAGAAGATCTGGCCTCCCTCAAGGCAGGTCTCAATGTGGAAACTGAAGTGAAATATTGATATGCCGATGCCTCCTATGGTATTCTCGATGCCCATGTATCGGGAATACGTTCCCAAATCTGTCCGCCCGTGGATATATCTCTTCTTCGCCATAGTATTCCAGCTCAGCGGAGGAATATACCTGGGGACATTGTCCAATTACATGGGTACGACATCCTTCATGCGTGAGGATGTGCTGATGATAGGACTGTGCGGCGTCGTGGGCGTCGCCATGCCTTTCCCCCTTCTGTTCAGATTCAAGTTCCGGTTCACCAACCGCCAGCTTCTGCTCAATGCCGCATTGGGAATTGCCCTTTGCAATCTGCTCTGCATGTATGTTCACAGCATTCCTGTCCTCTGCGTCATTTCATATTTCGCGGGATTCCTGAAATTGTGCGGAACCTTCGAGTGCATGTCCAACATCCAGCTCTGGATGGCCCCCGGACGCGACTTTTCAAGATTCTTCCCGTTCCTGTATATGGTGGTTGTCGGATGCATGAACATGTCGTCATGGATAGCAAACCAGCTCACATATCATTTGGGAAGCTGGATGATGATGCATTGGTTCATGATAGGGCTGCTGCTCATTGTCGCATTGACGGTATTCGTCCTGACGAGGAATGTCCGCCTGATGCCGAAGGTCCCGATGATAAGCGTGGACTGGCTCGGATGCGTCCTCTGGTCATTGGTCCTGCTCGAAGGTATCTGGATCTTCACTTACGGTGAATACTATAACTGGTTCGACAGCAATGTCTTCCGCACAGTATGCGTGGCTTGGCCCGTGACATTGGCGATATGTGTCGGGCGAATGCGGCATATCCGTCACCCTTTCATTGACCCTGCCGCGTTCAAATACAGGCAGCTCTATCCTGTGCTGGGACTTTTCCTCGTGCTGGAAGTCATGTGCGCTACCCCGAAATCCCTCCAGACCGCATTCACGTCCGCCGTGCTCGGCTATGGAGCCATGACGACCGCGCGTTTCTCGCTCTGCGAACTGTTCGGCACCCTGTTCGGCTGTTCGTTTGTACTCTGGTGGATCAAGGTTGTGCGCCTGAAATACACGACCCTCCTGTCTGTCGGATTCGCCGCCATACTTGTCTACCAGCTGATAATGTATTTCGGGCTTTCGCCTTATGTCAATGTCGAAGTGTTCTATCTTCCGACAATGCTCCGCACGTTCGGATTTGCCATATTTTTCGCAGCCCTTACCATTTATCTTGAAGAATTCATGCCTTTCCAGCATTTCTTCATGGGGCTCACCATCTGCGGATTCATCAGAAACGGACTTATAGAGTCGATAGCTTCGGCTGTATATTCACATGGCCTGAGATATTATTCGGCAGCCTATTCCACTCATTATTTTTCATCTTCAATGCCGGCCGTTCCGGACCCGTCCGTTGCCGGTTATGTGGCGAAAATGGATGCGCTGGCACCTCTCATGTCCAGTGTCAAGACCATTTTCGGCTGGTGTTGTCTGGCCGGTGCCGCCGTGCTGCTGCTTTTCCTTCTGTATGACGTGGAGCCGGTCCGCAGGACGCTCAAGAAGATGCCCTCATGGCGTTCCGTCGGGATGACATTGAAGCGGTCTCTTGGAGTGTGACGAACGCAGAGTTGTAAAAAATATTATGCCGTCGATGTCAATGCTTTAGAAAATATTCTTATATTTAAGCCGTATGAAATGGACTAGACGAAAATTGTACGGCCTGAATGCATTGGCTGTCTTATGTTTATTGTTCCCGGCACCTGATTCCTGGGCGTCGGAAGGGGCCTTGAGGGCTGATTCACACGAAATCATTGAACAAAATACCGACCGTGTCACCGGCAAGATCATGGCTGCCGACGGGGAACCGTTGGCGGGCGCGAGCGTGATGATACGTGGGACTAAAATCGGAACCACCGCCGACGCCGACGGTAATTACAGCATCAAGGCGCCTGAGGTAGGGGAGTCTTATGTGCTTGTGTTCCAATACCTTGGCATGCGGACCAAGGAGATTGCCGTCAGCACGCAGAGAAAACTGGACGTGAGGCTGGAAGAAGACAACCAGCTGGAGGGCTCCTTCATTGTCGGCGCATACGGAACGAAACAAAGCCGGGAAGACCTGATAGGTAGTGCGTTCCAGGTCAATGCCGACCAATTGAAGGACAAACCGAAGACACGCATTGACAATCTCCTCAGCGGACTCGTGCCGGGCATGACCATTGAACCGAACACGGATGCTGCCGGCACGACCAGGAGCCGGTACGAAACGCGAATCAGGGGAGAAGCCTCGTTGAGCGCGTCCAATGAACCGCTTTGGGTCATCGACGGCGTGCCTGTCTACACAGGAGGCCGTACGAACCAGATGGCCGGAACTTCATATACCGTTTCTCCGCTGTCGTATCTGAATCCTGATGATATTGAATCGATTACGGTCCTGAAAGATGCCGACCAGGTTACCATTTACGGTGCCGACGGCTCCAACGGAGTAATCCTCGTGACCACGAAGTCCGGCGCGAAGAACAAGCCGCTGGCAGTGAGCGCACGCGTGAATTTCGGCGTCGCCACCATCGACAAGAGCACCGAATTCCGCATGATGAGCCAGAAACAGTATCTGGAAGTCGCGAAGGAGGCTTGGTCCAATGCCGGTAAAAATTTCAGTACCTTCCCGTATCAGGACAATGAATATAACTCATATTCCACGACCGATACCGACTGGTCCAAAGAATATTTCGGCGTAGGAACGAACCTGTATGCGGACGTGTCGCTTACGAGCGGTACGGACAAGATGTCCAATTATGTGACAGGTTCCTACTACCGCACGAACAATACCGTGAAAGGGGACAGCCAGCAGCGTTTCTCAATCAGGACCAGGAACACGTATGACTTTACCGGCTGGCTGAAAGTCAATGCCCAGCTGTCCGCGTCATACAACAACAATGATTTGTTCCCTCTCTACAGGGGCTATCTCGAAACATTGCCTATTCTTGAACCTTATATGAACGACGGATCTTTCCGTCTGTACAACAAGGTGTACGACATCGAGAAAGGCGGGTGGACAATGCAGAAATTTACTAAAAATGAAGTTCCTGAACGAGAGGCCAATACCAACCGGCAGCGCTCCGTGGTGACATCCGCCAACTTTTCTGCCGAGGTGAAAATCATTGACGGACTGAAATTTACGGCCCAATACGCCATTGATTACACCCATAGCCACGAGGATATTTATTATTCCCGCGTGACACTTGACGGCATGGATTCTGCCGGAAATCCCAAGGGCAGTTCCAGAAGGGCGGACGCTTCATATATAAACTGGACCAATGTCGAGAGGCTCAATTTCGACAGGAAATTTGCGGACAAACACAGTGTCAGCGCCTATGCCGGCATTGAACTCCGTCAGGTGAAATATCAGACATTGTACGCGACCGGCAGCGGCTTCATGAACGACAATATCCAAGAGGTCGGATATGCCGACGAATCTTCCAGAAAAGGCTACAGTTCATCCAATATCGAAAGGAAGATGTCTTTCCTCGGCAGAGCTGTATATTCGTATGATTCAAGATATTACGTCTCGTTCAATATCAGGCGTGACGGCAACTCCGACTTCGGCGAATACTCCCGCTGGTCCAATTTCTGGTCCACAGGAGTGTCATGGAACGCGCACAAGGAAAAATTCTTCCGCAGCGAGCTGGTCAAGATGCTGAAATTCAAGGCCTCCTTCGGATTTACCGGCAACTCGCGCGTCGACACGTCGGGCGCTGACGGCACATACGTTTACGGCAGCAGCTATTCCTATGCCGGCAGCACCGGTGCGGTCATCGGTTCCGTTCCGAATCCGGGGCTCTCGTGGGAGAAGACCAGGATGATCAATGCCGGTGTACGTATTGAACTCAAGAAGATTCTTGACATTGAACTGGAATATTATGACAATGTCACCAGCGACATGTTGTCCAAGATCTATGTTTCGCGCGTATTGTCCTCAGACAGAATATCTTCCAATATCGGAAGGATGAGGAACACCGGCATTGAACTGAACCTCACCAGCACCAATTTCGCCCGCAGGAACTTCACTTGGACTACGAATTTCAACATTGCGCACAACTCGAACAAGATTCTCGAATTGTACAACGGCGTCCCGACCAGTTTCGGCTCTTATGCCTGGATGGAAGGCTATGATTCACAGACCTGGAACCTTGTCAGATGGGCAGGCGTGGACCCGAGCGACGGCTCTCCGATGTGGTACGACAAGAACGGCAACGTCACCCGTACATTCAGCACCGCGAACCGCGTCCCGGGCAAGACCCGGACACCTCTTCTGAGCGGCGGCCTTGTGAACAATCTCAGCTGGAAAAACTGGACTTTCTCGTTCCAGATCAATTATCTGATAGGTGGTTACGCATTGCCGACCTATGCAAGCATCTATTTCAAGGACGGATATGACATCGTGAGCGCGAACCAGGCCGTGGAAGTCTATAAATACAGATGGACTACCGCCGGCGTGCCCGCCAAGTTCCCTAAGGTGTCCAATCTATCCACGAAGTCGTCGATGGACTCCACCAGGTTCCTGTACAACAGGACCAACTTCGACCTGACCAATGTCGCATTGACATACAGCCTGCCGGAGAGCCTGTTGGCGAAAATGCGTCTGAAAAGCGCTTCAGCCTCGCTGATAATCGACAATCTCTATTTGTTCACGCCTGACCAGAAAAAGGGCCTGAACTCCTATAAGACAATGATGTACGGCTATCCCCGCACAAGAACATTGACCCTCGGCATCAATGTCGGCTTCTAGGTCAATGCCGGTATCATCAATATACATGAAGTTATGAAAACACTCAAGCATATATCAGCCTTTCTCCTGTTGGTCCCGCTTCTGGCATCGTGCCATTTCCTGGAAGTGGAAAAGACGGGCAAGACGTCGATAAAGAATTTCTACTCAGATATTTACGCTTTGGACGCTGCGGTGAATGGCGTTTATGGCCTGACATACAAGTTCTATGACAACTATATGGTCCTGTATCCCGAAGTTGCAGGAGACCTGGTCCGTCTTCAGGCGACGACATCGGAATGGAGGCAGCAATTCGATTTCATTTCCGACGAGAGCGATGAGACCACCGCGGTGGGGTATATCTGGAAGAACGGATACGAAATCATTGCCAATGCCAACGAGGTAATCCAATACGGGCCTTCGGTGTCTGACCGTTTTCCTCAGCAGACTGCGAGTGTCCGCAACTATATCGCCCAGGCATACTTTATCCGGGCATTGATACATCTGGACCTGAGCCTTGTCTATGGCCAGACTTATACTTATTCCGCTGACGGGTCTCACCTCGGTACTGCTGTGATGACGAGTATTCCGGATGTCAAGTCGAAAATCGCAAGAAGCTCGGCTGCAGTCACTTATAAGCGTATTCTTGATGACCTCCGGACGGCATCGGACATGTTCGCCGACGGGTGGACCAAAGGCTGTTACTATGCATCTCCGGCGGCTTGCAAGGCATTGATGGCCAGGGTGTACCTCTATATGGGGAATTATTCCGAGGCCAAGAAATGCGCCTCTGAAGTAATAGCGGATTATGGTCTGTCATTGACCCCGCGTTCCGACTATGTGGCGATGTTCTGCGCCCGCAAGGAGGGACCGGAAGCGATATTCCGTCTAAACGGCCTTTCAGGCGGGTCCAAGTTGGGTTCAATGTTTGACTACAACACCCCGAGCATGAATTCTTCATCCAAGCTAATGGACATTTTCTCCTCGGATGAACATGCATGGGCCGGTACAGATATCCGTTCCGAGCTGCTCTCATATAAATCTTCAGGCGGGGATGAATTTTCCGGAGTGTGCATGAAATTTACTGATACTGAGGATATTGACGATACGCAGAAACGCTATGACCCGTTTGTGCTGCGACTTTCGGAAATGTATCTCATCAGGGCGGAAGCGGCATGTCATGACGGAGACATTGACACGGCCGTGTCGGACATTGCGACGTTGGAAGCCCGCGCGAGGGGAGTGAAGGCTTCTGAAATCAATGTCGTTTATTCCAATGCTGAAGAATTGGACAGGATTATCCGGAGAGAGCGGGTAAAGGAACTTTTCCTGGAGGGCCACAGATTGTTCGACCTTACCAGAAGGCATGAAACGTTGTCCAGGGATGCTGCCTGCGGTTCATCGGTATTGTCGATGGCCTACCCTGACGACCGGTTCATCCTTCCGATTCCGCTTGTGGAACTGGATGCCAACGAAGCGATGCAGCCGAATCCCATCAATGGTACACAGCGTTAGCTGATATGATAAAATGAATTGATTATGAGGATATTGAACAAGATAACAGAATTGGCAACGCTGATGTTGGTCGCAGTGTCGGTGGTTTCGTGCAACAAGATTACGCTTTTTGACGAGGCTTTCGTGGCTTTCGATACTGCCAAATCTTCTGTGGTCAGCATTAATGCCACTGGCGAGTTTACAGGCTCATATACATTGCATTACACTGGGCCTAAGCCGTCAGCGCCGATTGTCGTGAATTTCGCCGTGACTTGCGGAAATGGATTGGCGGAAGGGGTTGACTACAAGGTGGCTACGGCTGGCGGAAAGATTACTTTCATGCCCGGAATTTATGAGCAGGTAATCAAAATCGACTGGCTTCCGCATGAGATAGATGAGTCCAAGGACAACACGGTTACCATAAGTCTGGTTTCGGCAGATGGTGTCACACTCGGCTATCCCGGGCCTGACAAACTTATGAAAGATTTGGTAATCAGGAAATATACTACGAAGTGATTATATTATACGTAAAATTTTAAGCTTATGAGCAAACGAACTTTATTGGCTGCCCTGGCGAGTGTAGCACTCCTCGCAGCCTGTGACAAGAGTAAGGAAGATGAGATCGTCTCCGTATCTTTTTCATCTTTTGGCTTCTATGCGAAGGACAATGCAAGTGTCCTTAAATCTGACTATATCGAAGAGAGTTTCAATTCTGATGCCATCAGTTTTACCCTGCCTTACGGTACTGACCCTGAGGCGCTCAAGACTCTCGTACCTGAGTTTGCGGTAACCGAAGGGGCTTCTGTCAATGTTGCCGATGCCAGCGGTGCGCCGGACGGAAAAGACATCGTGAGCGGGTCGACTCCGATTGACTGTTCTTCTGATGTCCAGCTCGTCGTGTTCCTGAAGAACAACTACAAGGCTTATAAACTTTCGGTAAAGATTGCCGAGCCGGCGAAATGGAGCAAGGTGGCGGAGACGGCGCTTGTAGTCAAGTATACTCCTGCTCTTGCTGTCAATCCTAAAGACGGTGTGCCTTATGTGGTTGGTACTTCCCCTAATGAAAATGGCGAGGCTGCACCGCATCTTTTCAAACTGGATGGTGCTGAACTCAAGGATGTTGCAGGTGCATTGGCGATAGCCAAAGCTGATGGAGTAAGTCTCAGCTTCGATCCCGCCGGAGTCCCTTACGTGGCTTTTGCTGATGGTGCCTTCACCAACAAGTATTCTGTCAAGCGCGTGGCCGACGGTAAAGGTACTTATGTAGGTGAGGGAGGCCAGATGTTCGGTACTTCTGCCACTTTTAGCTCCGTATCAGCAGTTTTCCCAATCTCAGAGAATGATGTCTGGTGTGCTCATTTCAATAACACAAGAAATGTGGCTGTGCCTAGGAGGGGATTGAATCTTGCGCATTTTGATGGAAAATCCTGGACTAATGCTATGCCTATCACAGGTAGGGATCCTGCTTCTTATGCGAACGGTGTGTTTGGCAGAACTATCAATGGCGTGCCGTATCTTTATGTATATGGAACAAAGACAAGTTCTGTTCCAAGCCATATTTCTCTCTACAAACTTGACGGCGGAAACTGGACAACAATTTTCGAGAATATAGAGGTGAATGGCACTGATGGTCAGCCTGTTGGAGGTTACTCTGTGGTCTTCTCGGACTTTGACATTGCATCTGACGGAACTGTTTATATGCTGTTCTGTGTTCCTTTCATTTCTGCCGAAGATTATCAGATAGGCGTTGTCAAGTATGATCCGGCTACTGGAAAGCAGGTTATCGTCGGTGGTGTAATGACTGATACGATTAACATGAACAGCAGCACCACTGCATCCATGGCATTGGACAGCAATGATGTCCCATACGTTTCCATTTCATATAAAGATGGCGATGTGATGAAGACAGCTGTACGTCATATTGACTCCAAGACCAAGACATGGTCAGAACTTGTAACCCTGGCTTCCAAGTCCGATTATTCAGACATTGTTTTTGCTGAGGATGGTACCGGATATATTGTTACAAGGGAGACTATAGGTGAGGATAAGAAGTATGTGCTATATTCGACAGTCAAGTAATTGATTTATATACTATGAATCGGCCATGTTTCCGTGGCCGATTTTTTTCTTCTTGTGCGTATGATTGGAGATAAGTCTTTGAAATACATATTGTTGACGGCAGCATTGACATGTACCTTGGTCGGGAACTTGCCTCTTTCGGGTGCTGACGGTGGAGGAAACCGGAAGTCCCGTGGTCGTGTCCTGCGTGTGGCGTTCATCGGCGACCCGCAGGTGGACAACGAGACCGAGATGGGCTATGCCGGAAAATCTGTTTATAAGGAACTTGCAAACAGGAAAGACATCGACATTGCCGTTTTTCTCGGCGATCTGGTCAATGACAATATGACCTTGCTCCCTGAATCCGTGCGAGTCATCGATTCATTGCCGTACCCTTGCTTCATGGTGCCGGGAAATCACGACAGGGATGTCCGGGGTGACCGGCCGATGCCTTTTGTCCGTAATCTCAAGACATGGCGGAAGGTAGTCGGTTATGTGGATACCAGTTTCGTCCGCAGCAATGTCCGTTTTATCCTGATGAACAATGTCCGCCATTCGGATTCCGGAATGACTGACTATGTCGGCGGCTTTACCGAGACTCAGAAACATTGGCTTGACTCCGTATTGAATGTGGGTGCACCTGCATTGACGGTACTTGCGACGCATATTCCTTTCAGTCAGATGAAAGGCCGCGATTCCGTGCTGGCATTGGTCCCGGAGGCTACGCGTATGCTGTATGTCAGCGGGCATACGCATTATGTATCGCGTGATGATTCCGTTCCGGAACTCATAGCCGGCGCGACTTGCGGAAGTTGGTGGCGCGGTGTCAAGGATGCTGACGGAATCCCCTATGCCTTACAGAGTTGCGGCTCTCCGAGAGGGTATTTCGTTGCAGATTTCCATCGCAGTGGTATATACGACCTTTCCTATAAATGCGTAGGCAGACCGGCTTCGGAACAATTGTCCGCATGGGCAATCCCAGATGATTCAGACACGTGTTCTTACCGCTTGTATGTCAATGTCTTCGGCGGTTCGACCGACGGCATTGTCCGCGTCCGTGTCCCGCGTCGTGGGAGAGGCGTTTGCGGCAAGTCCTACCTTTGCGAACGGAGCAATGCCACCGCGCCGGAGGTCGAAAAAGTAATCCGGTTCAATGCTTCGCTTTCCCGGGAGTACAGGCGAACCCACCGCACCGAGTTCATCCCTCTGCGCAGGAAGCCGTCCCCGCACATCTGGAAGACCACCGCAACCTTTTCCGGCCCCGAACCGGCCTATGTCAATGTCATTTACCGCGATGCCCATATGCGCTTAAGGCAGCGCGTAAAGGTTCAATAGACATCAATAAACTTCAATGTTTTCCACAACGGCCTTGCCTTTTTCGATGACAATTCTCAGCTCTGAGGCGTCCGTGGAAGGGAAACTTATTTCGTTCTGTCCTGAAACGCAATGCCTGGTGCCGGATACGGTGAGGAATTGACCTCCTCCGTTCGTCATCTGGACATAGATTCCGGCGTCGGAACCGCTGCTCAGCATGAAACGTACGCCATTGACATTGCCTTTGGCCGGAATCGTCAGGAAATCTCCTTTGCCGAGGCTTGCAGGTCCGGAGAATTTCATGTCGTCCGCCTGTGAAACGGCAACCTTACTGCCGGCATAGTCCTGAACGTGGAGTTTTGCCTGGAGCCTTATGTCTGTGGATGACGCCGCGGCCATGATTTCGAAATCTCCCGGCTCCACCACATAGTTCATATCTCTGTCAAGCATTGCCAGATCCTTTGGAGTCAGCTTGAATTCTACAGTCCTGGTCTCTCCCGGTTCAAGGGAAACGCGTTCGAAACCGCGCAGAACCTTCTCGTAGACCGTTATTGAACTTAGACAATCGTGGACATAAAGCTGCACGACCTCATCTCCGCGGACTTTGCCGGTGTTGGTGACATTGAAAGAAACCTGCACTGAATCCGTCGGGGTAATTTGATTGGAAGAGAGGCGAAGGTCAGAGTATTCGAAAGTCGTATAAGAAAGACCGTAACCGAAGTCGTAGAGTGAACCGTTTATGCGGCTTGCCCATCCGTCAGGTCCGAGTTCCTTGCGCCCATCTACTTGAGAAGCAGGCTTGTACGGGAAATTGAACGGAATTTGTCCCACGGTTCGCGGGAAGGTTACAGTGAGCTTGCCGCCCGGGTTGTACTCTCCAAGCAGCGCTTTTGCGACCGCGGTCCCGCCATGTGCCCCAGGATACCAGGCCTCCAAGATGGCATCCGCATATTTGTCTGCATAGTTTATTGACAATGGACGTCCGTTTATCAGGACCACGACGATCGGCTTGCCTGTCTTTATGATTTCTTTCAGCAGAAGTTTCTGATGTCCCGGCAGTTCCAGTGACGTGCGGCTTTTGTTTTCTCCGCATGTGCGCGGACCGCCGCCCAGAACGAGCACGGTGACGTCGGCGCTTTCAGCTGTCTTAACAGCTTCCGCTATCCCCACAATTTCTTCCGCAGTAGGGTCTTCAGGCAGTACTTCAGATTCAGGCCAATTCTTGTCCACGAGTTCACAGCCCTTGGCATATACTACATCCGCCTTGCCGTCAAGCTCCGTGCGCAATCCTTCAAGCACCGAAACGGCTTTGGTTCCCAATGGTCCGTAATGAAGATGAGCATATCCGGTGTCGTCCGCATTAGGACCGATGACGGCGACGCGTTTGAGTGCTTCTGCATTGAGAGGCAATGTCTTGCCGTCAGTCCCGAACGGGGTGTCGGATGAGGCGTTTTTCAGAAGCACAAGAGATTCCAGCGAAGCACGCAGCGCCACTTCATTGTTCTTTGCGCCATCTACTTCTTCATCAGCTGCTTCATAGTCAGTCTGATAAGGGGAGTCAAACAGTCCTACGAGAAATTTTACCCGCAGGATGTCGCGTACTCTTTCGTCAATGACTGACATCGGAACGGTGCCTTCTTCTACGAGTTCACGCAACGGCAGCACATAGCTGTCCGGGGAACGGAAAGTGCAACGTACATTCAGTCCTGCCATAACACTCTGGCGCACAGCATCTTTCATGTCCGCTGCGACATTGTGCTTCGTATAGAGATACTCCACGGCATCGCTGTCGCTCACGAGGTAGCCATTGAACCCGAATTCGTCGCGGAGCCGTTCAGTAAGCCAATAATGGCTGCCCTCTATCGGCTCGCCGTCATAGTCGTTGTATGAAACCATTGCACCGAGAAGGCCAGCACGTGAAATGACCTCTTTCCATGGATGGATATGTATGTTTTCTACCTCATGAGGCGCCATCTGAGGGTCCACGCGGGACATGCCCTCGCGCGCCCCCTTGTTGTTCGAATAAGCAGCGAAATGCTTTGCGGTCGATGCTACCTGAAAATCTGTCTGCATTCCGAGTGTCATCTGTACCCCCAGTTCGCCTACGAGATAGGGAGACTCTCCATATACTTCTTCGTAACGGCCCCATCTCTGGTCGCGCCCCACATCGAGAATAGGTGCATAGACATTGGTATAGCCCAGAAGCCTTCCTTCGCGGCCGGTGATTCGTCCCACTTCATGTATCAATTCCCTGTCCCAAGTGTGTCCAAGGCCGAGTTGGGTGGGAAAGTTCGTCGCACGATATGCCTCGACGCCCCGTATTCCTTCATTGGTGAAATCCACGGGGATGCCCAGTCTGGTGTCTTCGATGAAGAACCGCTGCACCTCGTTCATTGCCGCTGCATGTGTGGATGCCGGCCAGAGATAAGGCGAATACATCTCGATAGGTCTGCCCCATTGACGGAAACCATTCAGATGCTCGTCGATCGCGCCCATGCCGTCCTTCCACAATTTCTCCTTCCATTCAGGAGTCGGAAGCGGGTCGGCAAGCACACGTCCATAGCCGTAAAGCGTTACCATCTGGCAGGTTTTCTCCTCAATCGTCATCTTCGAAAGCAAATCTTCCACTCTCGCGTCAATGTCCGCCGCCGGATCTTCATAGATATCCTTGACCCCGTTCTTGTTCAGGTCAATCCACCCCTTGTGGTATATCTTCCCGTTCTTAGGCCTGAACTTGAATGCCATGTCCGCGCCGTGGGATTCGGAAGCGAGAAGAACAGCCATGCAGCACAGTGCAGTTTGGATGATGTTATGGAATTTCATCGTATGGTGTGTCTAAATGATTTCAGTTATTTCAAAAACTTGTCTGCAAAATTAATGAATTGTGTCCAGTCGTAAAGCAGGATGTCGTGGTCGCCCTTGCGTATGTGGTTGCCCATCCGTCCGACTGTTTCCGGATCTTCCACTCCAGGCTTTTCTGTGGACGTAAATCCCTCGTAACCATATAGATTGTAGACAGGTGTTGCTCCTACCAGGCTCAGATATTCTCCCTTCTGGTCAGCCCAGTTGTCCTCGCTTCCGCTTGAAACGTAGACCGGACGCGGAGCTATCATTGAAATCAGCTCATGCTGGTCGAAGGGGAGTGCGTCTTCGTTGTTGCTGTATTTTTCGAAATTGCCGCAGAACCAATGCTGGAAAGCGTCATTCACGATGTATATGGTTTCGCCGAATTTCCTTCGTGAGATTGCGCTGCCGCAACATCCTGAGCAGTTGGATATTACCAATGCGAACCGCTGGTCTGTCGCGCCCGCCCAGAGAGACGTCTTCCCCAGCCGCGAATGTCCAAGAACGGCAACTTTGTCAGCGTCAATGTCCTTGTCCGTTTCGAGATAGTCCAATGCGCGGGAAAGTCCCCAGGCCCAAGCCGAAATCGTGCCCCACGACTCTCCTGTACGCGGCTTGCCTTTATCCAGAAGGCCGTGCACGCCGTTGTGGAAGCCGTCATTCCAATCCGGGTCTACATCGCCGTAGAACATTGTCACGACCGCATATCCTTTGGACAATACATATTCATAAGGCCATCTGCGCCCCCAGTCTCCCCGGTTGACAGGCTGGTACCAGGCACCATAGTCCTCGATCTGGCTTTCCGTCGGCATGAGCACTTCCGGATCAGTGGTCGTAGCATAATTGCCCCTGAAATTCATTCCCATAAATGCCGGCACCGGGCCTTTTGCATCATTCGGAATATACATCAGGACAGTCATGTAGCGGCTCTCATCTTCAGTGAAATATACAGCCACCTGGCGGCGCGTCGCTTTCCCGCCGAATGCGTCACGACTCTCTTCCAGGACCTTGAAATGCAGTCCCGCAGGTTTCCCAGGCTCATATCCGTACATTTCCCGACGTAGCATCTCCATGATTTCAGGACGGCGCTTCTGCTCCCAGTCTTTCACGGACTTGACGCTCTTGCCGTTATTCTTCACAAGCGGGTCAGGAAGTTCATATTTCGGAACAGCAGTCTCGTCATAATTCACTTTATACGAAGTCAGACGACGGCTGACCGTCACCGTTTCGCCCTTTTTTAGATATATCTCCAGAATGCCGTCTCCACACGCCTTCCATTGCGGTGTCTGCCCATCGTCGCCGGTAACCCTGAGCATCATCTCGGTAATGCCTGTATGGATGCGGCATGTGCCTCCTTTCTCACTTGATACGGTGACTGATGTCGTATTCCCGTTTTTGCGCTCTGCTGAAATCAGGAATGCCCCCCGTGCGCGCATGTTCTTGAAACTCACATCATTCCAAGACGAAGGACAGCCGTGGAAAACTCTGATGCAGTCGCCCCAGTCCTGAAGATACATCTCTTCCAATGAGCACATCGCCGAAAACGGTGTCTCGATAACCGGTCCGGACTCATTGTAAAGCGTATTCGGACGCAGCCATCCGGCGAAAAATTTCTTCATGCATGCCAATGCTTCATTGCCGTCGCCGGCTGTCGCCAACATTGCGGCTTTGCCGGTCAATGAATAGCCGGTGTTGCCCTGCCAACGGTTCATTGAATATCGCATACGGCTCTCATCTTCAGGGTTTTCCCAATCCAGAAGGTGGTATGGGTAAATCATGAAAAGATGGGACCAATGCCGGTGTGTCGTATCCCTGAACTCGAATTTGTCGCTGACCTTGAACCCGGTTTTCTCGTCGTATCCGAATGCGGGCAGATTGGCGAGAAAGTCTTTCCACTTCGGCAGCATCGGATCATTGAGCCCGTATTTCTCGTCAATGCTGATGAGCGTGGAGAGGCCCCAGCGCAGATTTGCAAGGTCGTAATTGGAATTGGTCCCTATTTCTCCCAACTCCCCCTCTCCATATTCAGGTGATGCAGTGGAGGGGAGTGAACAGGTGCCGTCCGAGTTGGCAATCCTGATCCTGAAGAAGATGTTTACCGCCGATTTCAGCAACGGGAAAAGGCGTTCTTTCATCTGGAAATCATCTCCGTATGCCTCGCACATCTGCCAATAATAGAAAAGCGTCCAGGTGAGATTCCCGACTTCGTATTGGTTCCGCTCCGCCAATGCCGGACTGAGTGCCGCGTGCATGTCGTAGCCTGAAGCTCGTGGCATGACCATGCATTCCTTCCAGTCTTCCTGCCCCGTGATATCGGTGACATTGCGTGTGAGATTCTCACGGTTCTTCCAGAATGAATCCCATAGAGGCTGCTCCAGCTGGCCGAGATTTGCCTTCGTAAGCCAGCTGTATGTGAGCTGTATGTTGAGATTCATCCAGATTGCCGGCCAAGGAGTGTCGCAGGTCGGCCATACGCCCTGCAGGTCGACTATCGGTTTCCCAGGTCGTGCCGTAGATGCGAATTTATAGTATTGGAACCACCAGAAACGCTCAATGTTCTTGTCCGGGAATGTCAGGAATGCAGCATTGCGGTAGAAATTATGCCACCATGCAACATGCTGTGAATCAAGTTTTTCCTTGGTGGCGGAAAAGGCATTTCTGATGATAGCCTTCGCCTCGGCCTCGGCTTTTGCAAGTCTTTCAGCCTGGGTTACGGTCGCAATCGTCCTGCTGTCAGCACCGTTTCTGACTGTCTTCCAAGCCACGACATACCATCTTGCAATGTCGGTAAACGTGGTATCCTTATCCAGTGCCTGAATGCAGAAGCTGATATCGCCGTCTTTGTGGAAATACGAATCGGGATTGGATTTGCCTTCGGCATTGACATACCCCTTTGGCGCATTTGCCGAATTGAAGACGTACCGCGGGCTGATTGCTTTCTGCGGTACGAAATCGAGCTTCCATCCGGTCTCGCCACCTTCTGCATGGGTGTCGAAGATGATACATTCACGTTCTGAATGCACGTATGTGCGGAAATCCAGTCTTCCGGCATTGGTTTTCAGAACTCCGGATGTGACGGCATCGTAAATTGACAGGCGCATTTTTTCGTCCTGCACCTGACCGACGGTGGAAAAAGTGAAATAGCCTATCGGCAGACGGCCGGAATTGTAGACATTGAACGGCTCCCGTGCTTCCGTGACGTCGCTGCGCCCGACATTGAGCCGATACACGCCGTCAGTGAGTTTGTACAGGTTGGTTCCTAGCAATCCGTTGCCCATCAATGCTCCCGAGTAATAGCCGTCAGTGCGGCCCCAATGACGTTTCCCGAAAATGCCTTCCGGAAAGACCGGGTCCGCCGTGATGTCATTGTCCCAAATCATATCGTATTGCCCGAGGAATTCTTTCCAGTCGAAATTGTTCTCTGCCGAAAACGACGGCACCGGCAGCAGTGTTGCCGCCAGTGTCATCGTGATTGTAACTATCCACTTCTTAGTCATAGACTATTGTTCAATTATCTTTGAGCGCCGTACTGCGTGTAACCGGATTTCATCTTGAATGCTCCTGTGGTCACATCGAAGGATTCGAAAGGATTGATGAAAGATTTCACTATGTTGTTTGTGTAATCATAGTCGTATCCCTTGACATAATTCAATGTTTCTGACTTGTCGGAGCCTTTATAAAGAAGTGTCTGAGGGTAATCCGACCAGTTGTCACTGACAATGGCAGATATAGAAGCGAACGTCGCTGCCTTTGCAGTAAAATAACCAAAGAAGCGTTGAGTGTCATCATTCTTGGCTTTTGGTGCGGATGTGTATGACAGGTTGTTTTTAATGGAAAGCTTTCCGGTTATTCCGCTTGATGTTACCATTACACGGTTATACCAGATGCTTTTCCCTCCAGTATCTACATTGTAGAATGTGTTGTTCTCTATAATGACGTCTGTAAATGCTCCTCCGTTGCCATAAATTGCGTCAGTGATAAAGAATATATTATGTTCATTTTCGGTCCAGAAAACATTATTCTTTACTGTCAAGGTACCTAATGAATAACCAGTTCCATTCCAAAACTGAATCATGCATGCATTGTCATTTAAGACAGCTATGTCGCTGTTCACTATTGTCATGTCAGCCAGCAGTTGAGTGTTTGTCTGTCTGCGGATGAATGCGTTATTTGCATAAATCTTGCAGCCGTCAAAAACTATTCTGTTGAGAGTTGGTGCGCCATTTATAGGACGACGATTGGTGTCATCATTTGATATGTTGACGTTTTTGAAAGCAATTATGTGATGATCAAGATTCTCTCCGTCAGCAAGATTGAAATCTCCGCCGTGAAGGAATTTTACATTTCCTCTTTCATTATCATTTCCAATCAAGATAACGGCTCCAGTATAATTTGCCCAAGAGATATTTATGGTCGCTCCATTCTCGATAAAATACACCCCTCCTGTCGCACCAAGATTTTCTGAGGTTCCGGATTTAACCAGTTTCCCATCACCATATTCCGCCTTATTGTACATCTTGCCGCCGATTTCAATGTCTTGTCCTGCCATCCACATCTGGTAAGGAGTCATCTTGTGCTCCTCAAGTGTGCCGAGATCCCAGAGCTTGCCGGCAGTCGTCTTGAATGCCTTGTCTGATTTGGAGGTGAACAGCGAATTCCCGGCTGCATCATATGCCGTAATCGTGAATCCTTTGGACAATGTCAGATTCGGTGCGAGGGTAATGTAACAGTCCTTATCCGGTGCGGAAACAAATGTTTTGGCCGCAGCGGAACAATTCGTTTCCGTGTTGAATCCTGCAAGGTTGGTCTTGCCTGTGCTGTATGTTCCGACAACTTTACCTGTCACATTTTCATTGTTATTGCCCTTGAATTCCACATAAGATACGCCTGCGGTGGAAACCTTGAATTTGAGAAGCGTGAGCATGTTCTTGAACGACAGACTCCTGTCCGTTCCGCTGCAACTTGCAAACGCCGCGTGAGGAGTCCTCCCTGAAGCAATCTCAATGAAATCGTTCGGGTTAGCATCGTTCTTCACGTTTGTGTAAACGTGATTTTCATCAAAACTGCCCAAGGTGTTCTTGTCGCTGACATAAGCCAGATAACTTTCCGCTGTGGGAGATACATTTTTAGCCGTGAATGTAGCCGAACCGTCAGGGTTGATGTTCTCGGCATTGAGAGTGATGCGGTCAACATTTTTACCGTCATAGACTGCGACGAACTCTCCCGCGGTGAAAGATACTTTCGCAGTTTTCGCAGTTGCGTCAATATCGATTGCAACCTTGGTTTCCGCAGCTGCATCAGTCGGGTTTTCACTTTGCATGAAGGCTGTGAAAGTTACACCTTCGTCTGCTGATTCTTCGCCTTCAGGTTTGACGACTGTTTCTTTTGCACAAGCGACAGCAGCAATCGCAGCCGCGCTTAATGTCATATATTTAAGAAATCTTTTCATAACGTGCAGCATTTACCAGGTTAGTTCTTCATAATCGTATGGATCGTTCGCGATCGTTTTGGCTTCTTGGGACTGTGCGAATCCCGTTTCCGTACTTGTCTCAAACACGAGAATTTCCGGAGCAATATAATCTAGTGGTTTCATAATACATTAATTATTAGTTATATGCTTATTTTCCAAATACAGGGTCATCCGCTATTACCACCGTTACCTCCCGAACGGTGGACGTGTGACCTTGGTAATTGTCGTTCACTCCATAGAACACTGCCTTGTATGTGCCAGGCTTGTCGTATGTATATTCGTAATCATAAATCGGGTTCATCATGTTCTTGATGTGAACTCCGGTATCTTTCAGAACTTTATTGAGCGGCATAGGCTGTGAGATACACCAGACATCGATCTCATAGGTCAGAAATGTCGGATTCGTCCCTTCGAAATTGATTGCATAGCGCGAATCGTCGAAGTGGGCGGTAGCAATCGAAGTGGTATCGCCTCTTCTCAATGGATTCTTTCCCAGATATGGAGGATCCTGCTCATTCATTACGATGAGGTCGAAAGGTATGTCGTTCAATCTGGTTGTCACTGAATTGTCCTTACCGAAATTCATTTCTATGTCACCATTGACATGATAAGTGCTCTGATTTCTTGTGAAGTTGTATGTGTTTGGATGCCAATGGAATGCAAGCGCGAAGCTTTCCGCGTAATCATTCAGGTCATACTCGGCATTCACGGTAACTCCGTGGTCGCCTTCTATTTTCGAGTATTCCAGGTTTTTCCATCCTTCCATTCCGCCCTCAATCATTTTACGCATTGCGGCACGGTCTGCTTCGCCGTCAGCTCCGAAAAGGGCACGCTCGTAAGAGTTGGAAATATAAACATCCAGTCCTTTCTTCTGTGAACCCCAGTACATGGTATACTCAAGATTCATCTTGACGGAATTCACATCCTCCATCGGAACAGATGTCCTGTCGCGATATTGGAACTCGTGACCGGTTTCACCGCTGTAGAATACCATGTAGTCCGCATCACCGGTAAACTTGAAATGGATCGGTTGTCCTGGCCTGTAGACATTCGCAGGGTCAAGGCTGACTTCGAAATCTACAGGGACGACTATGCTCTGCTGACTGCATGCCATCAATAGGAAAAGCGATGCAGTAGCCAATATTTCCTTGATTTTCATAATTCCTACCATAATGGGTTTTGTTTCAGTTCAGTATTGACAGCCAACTCCAGAGATGGAATAGGCATGTAGTTGTTCTTTTCGCTTGTTCGGCTGACAATAGTGACGTAGTTTCTTGCTGTCGAGGTGTTCCATTGGCTTGTTCCGGAAAGGGCAGCGACTTCCTTCATTGAAGACAGGTAAATGCCCCAACGGAGCAGGTCGAACTTGCGGAGTCCTTCGAAGCAAAGTTCACGGGCACGCTCGTTTCTTACGAATTGTTGGAATTTTTCATAAGAGGCATATTTTGAGAAAGGTTCAGACGCGATGCCTGCACGTTCCCTCAGAGGAAGTATTACGTTATAGAGGTCTTCGGTAGGGGAGCCGTTATACTCATTCATCGCCTCTGCATACATCAGCAGCACATCTGAGTAACGAAGCAATGGTACATTGATGCCGCACCAGATGCTCTTGAAGTTCTTGCGCCCTTCATATTGTACCTCGCGACGGAATTTTCCGCAATATCGGCTGCCCGGATAGTACGTTTCCTCCTGATTTGTGGAATTCCGGTCTTTTACGGCAGCACCGGACGTGTAGTAAGGAGTCTTGTCAATGCCGGCAATAAGTTTTCTCGTATCTGAAGGGTCGCCGCCATAAGGATAGAGCCAAGCTTCTTCTCCGGTCCCGTTATAATGGTATGGAGGCAGGCTCCACAATTGACGCTTGTCCGTGATCACGGAAAGGTTCTTCTCAAGTTTGGTGCGGTCGTCGTCCATATACAGGTTCCACAATTTTATTGTGTTGCAGAACAATCCGTATGCGAAATTCGTATTCATTTCTGAATAGTTCGTGCCTGAGTTTGAACTGCGGAGGCCATTGAGTTCGCCCCAACGGCTGTTGCCGTAGAAATCCGGTGAAGAACGGTCGCCAAGAAAATCCGCTTCCCACATTGATTCGTGATACTCCTTGTCGTACTTGTCTCCAATCATATTGATGAAGATTTGACTGTAGTCCGGATTCAGTTCATGCTTGCCGCTTTCGATGACCATTCTGGCGTAATCGGCTGCTTTTCCGAAATATTCGTGTTTCTGGTCAGCCGTAGTGCCGCTTACAGCTTCACCGGCCATATAGAGATATACTCTGGCAAGAATGCCTTCCACTGTGGTTTTCGTTACGTCTGATGGCGAATAGGTAAGGTCGTCCGTGATTGTCTCCAGAGATTTTTCCATTTCAGAAACTGCGAACTGCATTACCTTGAGCTGCGGAGTAGCCGGGCATTTTACGTCATTGTAAGAGTCGATTGCCTTCAAGCGGAGAGGTACGTCGATCCAGTTTTGGGCCAGGATGAAATAGTAGTATGCGCGCAGGAATCTGGCCTGAGCCTCCATCTTGCCGTCCGGGTCGAAGTCAGTGCCTTCAATATTCTCAAGGAAAGCGTTTGCGTTGCGGATTCCCTTGTACAGCCATGTCCAAGTCTGATAAACGTCATCCGAGTTGGCATCCAGCTCGAAGCTGGCCCCTTTCATTGAAGCATTTGTCGTCGACATGTATTGTACGATGTCGCTGTTGTAGTTCAAGTCCAAAATAAGGTTGCAACCATACAGTTGCCAACTGTTGAGCACTCCGTAAACACCATTGAGTGCCAATTGGGCCTGCGATGAGGAGGTGTAGAATGTCTCCTCGGTGATGATGTTCGGCTTTACATCCAGGAGGTCGCAGCTTCCCAGAAGCAATACTGCCGAAAATCCGATAAATATGTTTTTTATCTTTTTCATACCTTTTCCTCCTTAGAATGTAAGTGAAATGCCGCCTGTGATTGTCCTGGCGCGTGGATATGCAGACCAGTCGAATCCAGGGGTAAGGACTGAATTCCTGGTTGATACTTCAGGATCTGGTCCGGAATAATTTGTAATGGTGAACAAGTTGTCCCCGGTAAGGTAAACGCGGAGAGAGGAAATCTTTACTTTTTCCAATATCCGGCTCGGGATAGTGTAACCAAGGGTGAGAGTCTTTAATCGCAGGAATGAACCGTCTTCTACTACACGTGACGAATAGTATTCCATGCCTCGTGCACCGGCACGTGGGATATCGCTCTCCGGATTTCTGTTTACAGAGAAAGCATTGCGCATTGAACCGAACTGGTTCAGCTGTGAGCCGTCATAGTATTCGAACATGAGTCGGTTGGCATTGAGAATGTTATTGCCATAACTCCAGCTGAAGAATACGTTCAGGTCGAAGCCGTAGAAGTTGAAGGTGTTGTTCCAACCTCCCGTATGCAATGGCTGTCCCACTCCGATGATAGTCCTGTCGGAATCATTGATGACTCCGTCTCCGTTGATGTCCGCATATTTCGGATCTCCCGGTCCGACGGTGCTCCTGGTCATGCTTTCCAAATAAGGTATACCCTCTTTGAGAAGTGTTCCGTTGGTGAATTCATCCAGTTTATAAGTTCCGAGATAGCGGAAACCATACATTAGTCCGGTCGGCATTCCTATTTTGGTGATATATGGAGTCTGGGAAGTATAACGGGAGTTCCAGTTTACGGTGGAAATAAGTGTCGTCTGGTTCATTGAGAGTCCCGTAACCTTGTTGTTGTTCATACCGAAGTTGAATGTCGATGTCCAGGTGAAGTTTTTCAAACGTACCGGAACGACATTGACCGACAACTCAAAGCCTCGGTTGCGGATGGAACCGACATTGATCATTGCCGTTTCATAACCTGATGATGACGGCATTGTCGCTTGCAGCAGCAGGTCCCGTGTGTTCTTTTGGTAGATATCTGCCGTAATGGAGATTCTGTTGTCCAGAAAAGCGAGGTCAAGACCCAGGTCGGTCTGTTCTGTGGTCTCCCAACGCAGGTCGTCGTTAGGCATGTTGTATCTGAAATATCCTGAAACCGTCTGTCCGTCACGAACATAATCCTGGTTGTTGTTGTCTCCGGGAAGTGATACGAAACGTGTATAGTAGTCGTATGGCGTCGATGTTCTGTTGTTTCCTGTTTCTCCCCATGACAAGCGGATTTTACCGTTGTTCCACCAGGTCAGATTTTTCATCCAGCCTTCATTTGTGAAAGTCCATGCAACACTGGCAGATGGGAAGAATCCCCAGCGGTTGTTTTTAGGGAATTTAGATGAACCGTCAGCACGGAATGACGTGGTCACATAATATTTGTGCTTGTAGTTGTAGTTCAACCTTGCCAATCCGGATGCGAGCATCCAATCCCATTTGTACGGCTCAATTGCTTGATACTCACCGGTATTCATTCCTTCCAGGCCGAGCTGCTCAGATTTGATCTGGTGTGCGCCTACGCCTTGGTGCGTGGTAGTCTCTCCCTGGAATGTCACGCCGACGAGCGCCTGGAAATGATGATCCATGCCGAATGTCTTGTCGTAGTTCAATGTGTTTTCATTGAGCCATGTCTGCGTTTCGTCCCAGAGAATCTGTCCGTTAGGACCATATCCGAGAGGAAATGCAGGGTGACCTGTCATGGTGTTGGAACCGTTGAACTGTTCGTTGCGGCTCTTTGCGAGCGTATAACCGCCAGAAATGCGGAGCTTCAGACCGTCAATCATTTCGTAGTTCAGGGCTGCGCTGCCGCTGAGGTAATCTCTGACGACCTTGCGGTACTGATTCCTGACGTTGGCCGCCGGGTTGAAACGGAATGCATCAGGATTGGAAATTTCTTCGTCCACGAGTTCATTGACGAATGCATCGTTGATAGGTCCGAAACGCAGAGGGCGGATAGGGCGGAATCCCCATACCGAGTAAAGAAGATATGAAGAAACTGTAGTGGCCTGATTTGAAGAAGCCGGCTGAGTACCGTTGGTCGTGGCACGTGAAAAGCTTCCGATTACGTCCAGACTGACTTTCTTACCGAAATTCTGTGTGAAATTGACCTTGCCGGAATATCTCTGGAAATCAGATGCGACGAGGATACCGTTCTGGTCCAATGCGCTGAAACTTACATTGTAGAGATTGTCGGCCTTTGCGCTTCCTCCACTTACTGATACATTGTAATTCTGTGAGAATGATGTCCTGTAAACCTGGTCCTGCCAATCTACATAAGGCAGATCCACATAATCTTCCAGCGAGTAGAAATCATAGTCGTAAGCGCCGGTCTCGTCATATCCGGTAAAATAACCGGAGTGAGTAGAAGTCGTGTTCTGCGCATATTCTTCGTCAAGCCTTACGAAATCATAGCCGTTCAGCACATCCATCTTGTTGGCGATTTTGCCGGCAGACCATGAAGCGGAGAAATTGACCTTGGCCTTGCCCTGGGAACCGCGCTTTGTCGTAATGACGATGACGCCATTCGCTCCACGCGCACCATAAATTGCTGATGCAGAGGCGTCCTTGAGAACGTCGACACTTTCGATGTCCGCAGGGCTGATGGAAGAAGCGAATGAACTTTCCGTCGGAAATCCGTCGATGACATAGAGAGGTGCTGATGACTGTGTAAGGGAGTTGTTTCCTCTGATCACAATGTTCGCTTCCGATCCCACCTGACCGTCGGATGTCGTTACGACCACTCCGGCGACACGGCCGGCAAGTGCCTGGTCGAAGTTCATCGGTGTGGATTTGATGATTTCATCCATATTGACTTTTCCGACAGAGCCTGTGAGGTCGCGTCTGGCCACTGAACCGTAACCTACGCTGACGACTTCCGAAGCTGCGAGAGTCTCGAAGGAATCTTTCATGCTTACGTCAATGACTTTGCGGCTTCCGACTTTTTCCTCAATGTCGGCATAGCCTAGACATGAAATGACAAGGGTTGCACCTGACGGAACCGTGATGGTGTATTTTCCGTCAGCATCAGATGTGGAACCATTGGACATGTTGCCCTTTTCATAGACTGTAGCACCGGGGAGTGGCCCTGTGGCGTCGCTGACGGTTCCACGCACGGTGACCTTGCCGGACTGTCCCCATGCGGAGACAGCCAGACAAAGCATCGTGCATATAATAGTGGATAATCTGATTATCGCTTTCATTTTCAATTGTTTTACGGACTAACGTGAGGCTCCGGCATCTGCGAAAGCAGCCTTCTTTACAAATGTACCTGTCTTGACATCGGCGCTTTCGAACGGCTCGTTGATGGAGTCGATTGCATTGCCGTTCAGCTTCATTCCGAGAGACGTTCCTTCGGCCGAACCCCAATAGAATGCTTTGTTGATGCCCACCATAAATGTGGTGTTAGGATACCATGACCAGTTTCCTCCCGTGTTAACGGATGTGATTTCGCGGTCTTCTCCCTTGGTGGAAAGAATCAGAAGTTTGTTTTCACCTGCCGTTCCCTTGTCTACAGGATTCGTCTGGTAGGCGATATTGTTCTTGATAGTGACATCGCCTGAAATCTTGTTTACGGTTACGAGTCCTCTTCTTGAGCCTGTATCGACTCCTGCGGTGTTGTAGAGTGTGTTGTTCTCAAGGTCTACAGACTTGAATCCAACACCGGAGGCCCACTTCGCATCAATGAAGTAGAATGGGCGAGGCTCGCTGTCGCTCCAGATTACATTGTTCTTGGCAGTGAATGAACCGAGCGTATAACCGCCTCCGTTCCATGTCTGTATCAATGCGCGTCCGCGACTGTCCTTATCATTCATTACGAGGATGTCGCAGTCGACTATCGTCATGTCTTCAAGACTCTGACTTTCTTTCTGTCTCCAGATTAGGTCCTCATTGAGTCCAAGGTAGCAGTTGTCCAGGACGATGCGTCCGATAGCGTCAGACGCAACACTCATTATTCGTCTGCTGGTGTTGTCATTCTTAATGGAAACGTTCTTGAATGCAACCACATGATGTTCAGATGTTTCCGTTCCAAGGAAATAATCGCACCCGCTTATGACGTGAACGGAAGATCTCGAACCTGGCGTGTTGCCGATGAACATGATGCTTCCTTTATATGCAGCCTCGTTAATTGATACCTCGGCATCCTTGGAAATGAAGTAAATGCCTGGTTGTGAGACGGCTACTGTCCCTTCGTCCACGAGAGTCCCGGCTCCATAAGATGCCTTGTTGTAAGCGACTCCACCTATCTTTATGTCCATTCCTGCTTCCCATGCCTCGTAGAGGTTGCTGAATGATGTGGTAGATGCCTCGCAGGTCGCAAGAGGACCGTCTCCGGAAGCGTTTGAAGGTACTACATAGAGAGTATAAGATGTTTCTGCAATGAGACTCTCGAATGTAAGACTGTAATTGTCAGTTCCTTCCGTTCCTGATGTAAGAACTTCAGAACGTGACGGCGCAGCTTCTGAGGACTTTCTGAACATATAGTGCCAAGCGCTTGCGTTTTCAAGAACTACACTGAACGTGAGAGATGCTGACTTGGCCTCGACAAGTTTGATTCCTGCTGCCGGATCTTCTACTATTGTCTGTCCGTCCAGATATACTTGTACTTTTGCGATCGCAATGTGTCCGGCCTCGGAAATGGCAATTACAGATACGTCCTTGCGGGAGTCCGCTATGACTGCCTTTGTCGTGGCCTCAGCATTTGCAGGTGCCTGTACGGTAAGGATTGACTCGCTCAACCATGCGTTCCATCCTTCAGGACAGATGACAGATGTAGAGAAAACTCCCTTTTGTTCTATTCCGAAAGTTTTTTTCTCGCCATATTTGAAAGTTACATCTCCTTCCGGGGCTCCGCTGATCTTGAACAGGAATCCGCCGACAACCGGTGCTGTGTAGCTCTTGCCGTTCTTAAGTGTCAATACCAGAGCTTCATCTGTGTATTCTACGTTGGCGAAATACGAATCGGACTCTCCACCTTCAGCAACAGCCTTGACGGTTTTTCCGTTTTCGTCCAGAACTTCTGTCCAATTCTTGCCTCCGTCGTAGCTGACGGTCCAATTCCCGGCAGCATTGACGCTGAATTTTGGAGTCACTCCATTCTGTCCACGTCCGATGACTTTCTCGTCTGAGGCTGAAAGAATATACTGAGGTCCTTTGCCGTCCTGATAATCAGCCATCCAATAGCCTTCATCATCAATGGACAGAAGCGGGGCCTTGCCCATGCCTTCCGTTCCCTGATTAAGTTTCAATTCCGTTCCGTCAGAGAGAGTGATGGTGTATGTGCCTGAATTTTCTTCGACTTTGTTGATTGTCTTTCCTTCGGCAATGGCCTGAAGTGCGGCTACATTTTCATTGAGCGCCTCGGTTACCTTTTCCAGAGCCGTGACACGGGCGTCGATTTCATCAATTCTCTTTTCGAGGTCATCCGTGTCTGTGCAACCGATGACTGACGTGGCAGCGACAAATGTCGCCATTATTTTAAATATCTTGTTCATATTCATTTGGTCATTAGAGTTTTCTTACGCTTATCCAATCTATGTCGAACTGTCCCGGCAACTGTGAATCGTTCACTGTCTTTCCGGGGAAACTTCCGCCTATCGCGATATCCAGCAGCAGGAAGTATGTCTGTTCCATAAATGTGTAGTTCAGGAGATAAAACTCCTTTTCCTTGTCATTGAGCTTGGAATAACCCGGGTCTTCGACAGAATGTGGTATGTTTTTGTATCTGAAGACCTCGACTCCATTTACAAAATATACGACAGCCTCATCTGTAAGCTCTACGGAAAAAGTGTTGAATACACCTGCGTTCATCCATGAGCCTTTGCCCGCATTTGCCTGATCCTGACGGCTTGAAGTCGTATTGATGGTGTATTGCGTATGGCAGGTGTGTTCCGTGCGAGTTCCGAAATTCGCCTTCTCCATAATATCGATCTCACCCCACATGTAGCCTGCCTGAGGTGCCGTCCAGATGGCATACCATACACCGTCAGCCATTTCTGTGAACCTGGCGCTGCAATCTATCCTGAACGGAGGTTGGAATGTGAGCAATCCCATTGTCTTGATGGCGCCTGTCCTGTATGTGTCGCCATATTTTTCAGCCATGAGAGTAAGCAGTCCGTCCTTGACGAATGATTGTGCCGGATCTCCTTCCTGATAACGGTCCCAATCGGAACGGACAGAACCGCCGACGTGACGGAACCAATAACGATAGTCAATGTCATTGCCTATGAAGTCGTCACGGAAGATCAATTTCGGGTCATAGCTGAACGTGAATGTATATGGTATTACTTGTCCGCTATTGGAATATGCGAGAAGTTTCAGCGCATAGTCGCCGGAATTTCCATTTTCAGGTGCGGAAACGGTGAGTTTGTCATTTTCCAGTTTTGCGCGCCAACCGTCAGGGACCGATGTCCACACTGCCTTGTCAATGTTGGATATCTTGGCTGGGAATACGACATCTTTACCGGCATAGGCATAAGCGCCGTCATAGTAGTATTCCAGATCAATGGAGGCCGCCTGTATTACCGGGATGGAAAACGATGTTCCGGAAACGGTTTCTATGTCCAGATTTCCTGTCGTTTCATTGAAGGTCACTTTCTTGAAGAATGAATAGGAAGCGGGAACCATGGATTTGCCGTCTTTTGCGCTTATAGGCTCTCCGGCATCATTCAAAATGCGCTGCCAAGTCTGTCCGCCATCGGTGGAAATCGTCCAAAAACCATTTTTGTCGATGGAGACGCGTGGCGTGTATCCGTCTTCGCTACCTGGAGTGTCAGCTCCTTCAACTTTAAGGAAATGGTCTCCTCCGTCGATGGAATAAGCCCAATCGCCATCGCGGTCCACACCAAGTATCGGCGCTTTCCCGTCTGCCTTATCGCCGAAGATGATGTGGGCAACAGTCCCGTCAGAAAAGGTCAGGTCATATCCTGTCTCATTTCCCTTTTCATCATGTTTAGCTTCATAGCCTTGTATCAGCAAGTTCTTGCGATACAAGGAATTAACTGTCGTTGCATTGTCATTTACATTGGATATGGCGGCTTCCAGTTCCGTCACTCGTTCTTCTATCTTGTCCAGGCGTCCGTCAAGACCGGAAGCTGTGCAAGAGAACAAAAACGGAACTATCGCCAGGCCCAATGCCGACAACATTTTGTTTTTAGTCATTGTTATAAGTGTTATTTGATTTCATATTTTCCGTCCAACACGTCACGTACTGCCTGCAAGTAACCGAATCCGTCCCGCCTGTCCGGAAGAAGGTAGCTGCCTTCTACATATTCGTTCCATGCGTTTAACATTATGAATTTCGGCTGTGTGTCAGCGTGGGCGTCTGCCCATTCCTTCGCTGTCTGTACAAATGATGCAAATGCCTCAGGAGTCTGGTTCCAGCATGTGACCTTATCTGCTCCTTGCTCAAGGAATCTAGGCGTGCTGTCCCAGCCTACAGACACGGTAGGAAATACCGGAAGGTTATATTCCTTGGCCCAATCTTCACGGAGTTTGATGCCGTTCATGCCGTGTTTGATATAATCCGTATCAAATCCTCCCATATTATAGAATGAGAATGAGTTGATTCCGTATACATCAATTTGTTTACGTATATGATCTGCCTCAGATGCGCTTCTTTTCCAGTTTCCTCCGCATTGCTGAAGATGAAGATCCGGAAATCCGGCCTTTTTGACTTCATCGCGGAAATATGCCATGGCCTTTCCTGCCTCTTCCATTGAACCGAACCCGTCGGCAAATAGATTGAGATCCCAAATGGAGAATACCGGGCAGCCATTTATTTTTACGTAATTAGGACGATGGAAATATTGGTCAATGACTCTCTTCACGATAGTTTTCCATTGCTCCCAGTCAATTCTCGGGTCGAAAAGAAGAGTCTTGTCGTCAGTGTTCGTATAAGGATTCCAGAGATTCGTCACCTCATGATTCGCATACATTATATAGAAGTTCATCTTCTCGTTGGACGGTGCTTTCAGGAAGCCGTTGTCCAGCGCTTCTTCGAGGAACGGATACTTGTGGAACCAGTACCAGTCATATATAAAGGTGTTGACTCCATATTTGAGAGCTGTGTTTATCCATTTCTCCACTACCGCCGGATCATCATCCTGGTCGCCTTTCCACAGCGGCTCGCGCGGCTGGTAATGCCCCGGGAATCTCGGAGTTCCGGCATTGATGACTTCCCATTCACCTTGTCCGCCGGGCCAGATAAGTTCGTGGGCTAGAGAGTCGTCGTGGCATGACGGCCAGATGTAGGCACAGACATAATAGTCAGGAGTTTTGGTTCCTTGCGCGCAGGAAACTAGCGCGACGGCTGTTGCCAGGATTGCTGCAATTCGGTTTTTCATTTGCTTTCCGTGTTATTAATTACGTTTTCTGACACTTCAGTGTCATAAAATCACATTTTTTGCTTAACTTTATAAAGGATGAAAGAGATTTTTGCCGTTCCCGTGCACGGAAATTTGAAATGGTGGCGAGACACTGGCGTGGCACATTCGCGATAAATCTCTCTTTCTTTTCCTACATTAAATTTACATAAAAATTCGAGCAATCGACATAGTGGCCTAACATTATTAAATTGGTTTTTTGACACGAATACTATTAAAACTATAAGAATATGATACAGGATAGCGGCAAGCATACCAGCAGATTTTCGCTGCTTTCGTTCGAAACGACCTCAAATGGGACGGAAGACTTGATTTCTTCCATCGGCTATCAGGATGTCGGACCTCGGCAGGAATATCCTGCCCGTGTCATTCCCAAGCGCTACAGCTTCAATGACGGAAGGCAGTTGGCTGAATTCCAGCTGGTCTACATTACCGGCGGCACCGGCGTTTTCGAGGACAATGAAAGTTCCAGGATAGTTACTCCCGGTACGTTGTTCCTGCTCCGCCCGGGATATTGGCATTCTTATCACCCTAACAGGGATACAGGCTGGACAGAATATTATATAGGATTCAACGGTCCTACGTTCCGCCGTGAAATCGAACGCTTTTTCGGCGAAAGGAAAGGCCCGATAGAATTGGGAATGTCTGCCACCCTCGTGGACCTTTTCGAACAGGCTCTCTTCTATTCGGAACGCCAGTGTTCTCAGACGATGTCGATTCTGCAGGCTGTCGTGATCCACATGCTTGCATTGGTGAACTACAATCTCACCACACGGGACAAGACGGATGACAAGCTCGATGCCGCCATCAACTATGTGAAAAAATATATGGCAGACCATCTCTCCGAGCCGATAGACGTACCGGCTCTTGCCGCCGAAAGGGGAATGAGCTACACCTGGCTCCGCCGCATGTTCCGCAAGAACACCGGAATGGCGCCCGCCCAATATCTCCAGCAATTGCGGATTCACATGTCAATGTATCTTCTCCGCAATACCTCATCGCCGATAAAGAACGTAGCCGTAGACAGCGGTTTCAAGACCTCGGAGTATTTCTGCTCCGTATTCCAGGAAACTGTCGGCATGACACCCCGGGCGTATCGCGCAGCGAATAATGATGGGGCCAGACAACCGGAAACGGATGCAACAATCTTATAATTCTATGCAATGAATTTCTATTGCCAGTACACCAGAATGATTTTTTCTGTACTTTTGGCAACATGAAAAAATACTTGAAACTAATAACGCTTCTAGTTTCTTTTTTAGAAATTATTTGCATCTTTTTCCACCCAACTATTGAATGCTATGCGTCTGATGCGTCATTCTCTCCGATTCTCTCCAGGGATGGTCAATTCTCAAGCAGGCGGGCCATCTGCATGTTGCCTGACAGCCACGGCTACTTGTGGATAGGTACGCTAGACGGATTGCTGAGGTACAATGGAACTGATGTCAAGAACTATAACCGTTCAGTATTGCACACTGAATCGAGTTCAATTTCTTGCATCTTCGAAGACTCCGACAATAATATATGGATAGGAACTGAGGGCGGCTTGTCCGTTTATGTCCGTGAAAATGATGAATTTGTCAAGGTGGACACTCCGGAATCCTCCGACATTAAGATCGATGCCAAGGTCGGATGCATCCAGCAGGACCATGATGGCCTCATCTGGTTTTCCCTGAAGGCTAAAGGAATCTGGTCTTACAATCCCGAGTCAATGGAGTTCCGCAATTACTTGTATGATCCCGCTTCAGGTGTCCCGTCCCCGAAAATCAACTCGTTCATCATTGACGGCAACGGATCTTTCATCATTTCCGTTTATTGCCGCGGACTACTGCTGTGCCGCAATGATTTTTCTTCGATAGAGAACTTGACCGTGCGCGGTTACGATTTCGCGGAAGACAACTTCTCCCAGATGATCGTCGGCGACCGTAACTGCGTATTTGCGACAAGCGCCAATTACGGACTGTGTGAACTTTTTCCGTATACATCCAAGGCCAATGTCCTCGTAGGCTTGAATCCATCCGTCCATTCCACAGGTTTGTGCATGGATGACAATTCCCGGACATTATACATGTCCACATCGAAGGGCCTCTATTCCATTAATCTGAATACCAATAACATAGTTCATTATACCAAGTCCAATACGTCAGGACTTCCCACCGACAACTGCTATTGCCTGGCTTTGGATGGCAATGGGGGACTGATTGTAGGCGCCAGGACGGGCAATCTCTTCTACAGTTCTCTCCAAAAAGACATTGTGGACAGATTTGACCATCTTTCGGACGGTAAACTGCTGACCAACAGTGAAGTAATCAAATTTGCCGAAGACGGCGAAAACAATATCTGGGTTCTGACTGCCAGAGAAGGCATATTGAAATATGATGTTGCGAAAGAGAAATTGACCCGGATATCTTTCAATGGCATCCCCGAGGAATGCTCCGATTTCCTTTTCGTCGGAGATAAACTATGGTTGAGTTCCGGCGCATCCTTATATATAATAGATGTCAAGACCGGCAAATCCGTAAAATATTCGTCGGAATCTCTGGATGCCAGTTCGTTGAAAGACAGGTCCATCTATCCGATTGTCCATTACGACGGCAAGATGATGTTCGGAACGGCATTGGGAATCATTGTCTACGATGAAATCACACGCGGATTCACGCACCTTCCCGACTTGGGGGAATGCAATGTCAATGGAATTTTCCGGGACGGGAATTCTCTCCTGCTTTCCACCTATGCACACGGAATGATACGATATGACCTTCGGTGTAAAAAGGTGATACATAGTGCAATAGATGAACAGTTGCTGAATGTTACCGGCAGACGCATCAATGGTGTCCTAAAAGATGAACGTGGACGCATCTGGATTGCATCCAATGAAAGCGGGCTGGTGGTCGTGACCCCTGGCGACAGCATTGTCGTACTGAATTCGCAGAATACCTTCGGGGCATTGAAATCAGACATAATCAAGTCTGTGGTAACCGATTTCTCGGGAACGGTTTGGGCTGCGACCGAAAACGGACTGACGTCGATATCTTCGGATATGTCGCATTATTGTCATTATGCGGAAAAAGACGGTCTGCTCAACAATTGTTTTTCTCTCCGGTGCGCATTCGTTTCCAGCAAAGGCGTCCTGTACCTCGGAAGCCGTGACGGATTCATTTCATTGAGGCCCGACCTGGTGAAGAAAAAGGGCTCGCATGTGCCGAATCTTTACATCGAAGAACTGAGGGTAAACAATGAACTTCTTTCGCCGGGCAAGAACTCTGAACTTGGTAAAAGCATAGAGCTGACGGACAAGATCGTCCTCAGACATGACAGGAACTCATTGACTTTCACATTGTCCCGACCGTCGCTTCCTTCTTCCTCCGACGGATATGTGCTGTGCAAGCTCGAAGGGCTGGACAAGGATTGGGTACGTCTGACCTCGGATATGGTATTCGACTGCAGGGAAATGCCGATCGGAAAGTTCAGGCTCCTGGCCAGAAGTTATGACAATGAAGGTGAACTCGAGATGGAGCACCGGCCGGTAGAAATAGTGATCCGCCCGCCGCTTTACAAGAGTGCCGCAGCCATTGCGCTCTACATTCTGATAATTGCGGGAGCATTGGCGTATGTGTCCGTCCGTTTCGTCCGGAAAATGAAACGGGAGCAGGAAGAACGGTTCCGCCGGTTCACCGAAGAAAAAATGGCAATGACTCCGGAACGCAGAATGTTGCGCTCCGCACAAATCGGCCAGTCTCCGTCTGCCTTTCTCCGGGAAAATCTGAGCGAGAACGAAAGAATGTTCATTTCGAAACTGGATGCCGTGATAGAGAAGCACATGTCCGATGAAAACTTGTCGTATGTGACGGTGGCGGAGCAGCTGTGCATCGGTAAACAGTCTCTCAATATAAAGGTGAAAAGCATACTGGGCGTGACTGTGAGCAATTATATCATGTTGTGCCGGCTCTTCGCCTCGATACCTCTGCTTTCGCAGGATGATTCCAGGGTCAATGTCGTCTGCTTCAAAGTGGGATTCAATACGCCTTCATATTTCGCCAAATGTTTCAAAAATGCCTTTGGAATGCTGCCTGGCGAATTCAAAGAGCTCTAGTTACATATTTTTATAACATCGTTGCATAGGCGTAACCCTTTTTTAGATAACATTGCAGCGTAAAAATCACATTTAGTAATGCGTAAAACGATCTTGAAACTATTGACCGCGGTTCTGCTCGTATTGAACGGGACAATGCTTTTCTCCCAGGAAAAGAAAGTGGTAAAAGGAGTGGTAAGTGATTCGGCGGGCCCGATTCCAGGCGTCGGCGTAGTTGTCGACGGTACCACCAATGGGGTAGTGACTGATATTGATGGCCGCTATGAACTGAAATGCAATTCGGGCCAGACTCTCGAATTCAGCTGCATGGGTTACGAAACCGTAAAGGTTGCGGTCGGAAAATCCGATGTGTACAATGTTGTCCTGACCCCTCAGTCCGAGCAACTTGACCAGGTGGTGTTCGTCGGCTACGGCGTACAGAAAAAGGTCAATGTGACCGGCTCCGTGACTTCTGTGGATTATTCCAAACTCGCTGATTCCCGTCCTGTTACCAATTCTGCCAGCCTTCTCCAAGGTGCCAGTGCCGGTCTCTATGTCAGACAGACGTCAGGTATTCCTGGCAATGAGGGCGTAAGTCTCCGTGTCCGCGGAACAGGAACATTGAACAATTCCGACCCTCTGGTTATCGTGGACGGCACGCCGGGCTCGATGGATTCTGTTGACCCTTCCGAAATACAGAACATATCAGTGCTCAAAGATGCCGCATCCTGTGCCATATATGGAAACAGGGGAGCGAACGGTGTCATCCTCATCACTACCAAGAGGGAAAAGAAAGATTCCTTCCATATAGATTATAGTGGTATGTTCGGTGTCCAGTCTCCTGAAAATACCTATGATGTGGTTTCCAACTATGCCGACTATATGGAATTGATGAATGAAGCGTCTTTCCAGAACGACAAGCCGCTGCCGTTCTCCCAGAGCATGATTTCCCTCTGGAGAGAAAAGGAGAAGGACCCTTACGGCATCTCGGAGTCCGGATATCCGAACTATGTCGCATATCCTAATGTGGACGGCATGACGGCTTTCTACCGTACGGATACGCCTATCTATCAGAAACATAATATATCAGCAGCCGGAACCTCCGACAAGACGAGCTACCGTGTGGCATTGGGCTACATGAACAATCCCGGAATGGTGGAGAATACCGGATTCAAGAAATACACGTTCCGCGCCGAGTTCTCGTCCAAGCTCTTCTCCTGGCTGGAGGTGGGCGCCAGGACCTATGGCTATTACAATGTGAAAGAGGCCGGCGACCTGAACAATGTATTCAACTATGCCATCAGGTGGGTGCCTTGTATCTATCCGTACTATGACGGCAAGTATGGCTGGTATGAAAACCCTGAACAGAACTCGGAAGCCAGGAACAATCTCTATTTCCTTAACCGTGTCCAGGGCAAGCAGGTAACTGAAAGTGTGGTAGTCACCCCGTTCGTAAACATTGACCTTCCGTTCGGCATCAAATCCAGGACATTGTTCAAATACAGTTCTACCCACATGGAACGCGACCAGCATACCATCACGCGTGAGGCTTATTCGTTCCGCACGGGAGAGGTCGTCGCTTCGGACCAGGACCTGTCGTCGCAGGTCAGGTGGCTGACTACACAGATTGTCCGCAGCACGTACTTCGAGAGCGACTTGTCATGGGCCAGGACATTTGCGAAAAAACATGATGTTACCGCATTGCTTGGTTTCGAGGCCTTCGACCACAGGAACATTGACTATGCATCGACGAAGAAGGGTGCCGAAAACAGCGTCCTTTCAGAATTCAACAACATGCTCACGCCTTCTTCCATCACTGGAACATCCTCGGAATATTCCTCACAGTCAGTATTTTCCAGACTTACCTATGCTTATGACAGCAGATATCTGTTCGAGGTCAATCTCAGATATGACGGATCGTCCAGATTCGCCAAAAGGAGCCGTTGGGGATTCTTCCCGTCTGCCTCTGCCGCATGGCGCATTTCGAAAGAAAAATTCATGCAGGGAAGCGGCATCGATGAATTGAAATTGCGCGCGTCATGGGGTAAGCTTGGCAACAACTCGATCGGAAATTACAGCTACCAGTCCACTTATTCATCTGGTTACTCCTATGCTTTCGGCGAAAAATTGGGAGGCGGCATGATTTCCACGCTTTCTAACACATTGCTTGAGTGGGAAAATACCATGACGACTGATATCGGTCTGGATTTCAGGACATTCGGCAACAGACTGACCGTCGAAGCTGACATCTATGACAAATACACCTCCGGCATCCTGTACAAGCCTACCATTTCGGCGACCATCGGAAAGAAGACGTCCCCTTACATGAACCTGTGCGAAGTGGACAACAAGGGATTCGAAATAACCGTCGGCTGGCGCGATTCGATAAAGGACTTTACTTACGGAATATCTGCCAATTACAATGTGAACCGCAACAGGGTTACCAAATATAAGGGCCAGTTCAAGGAGGGCTGGGAAACCGATGCTGACGGCAATAAGGTCTGGAAAAACAATCTGGGCGACGTGACCACCGGGTCCGTCAACCGTATCTGTGAAGGCCACATGATCAATGAATATTACCTGCAGGAAAACTATTCCGGTTCAGGCAAATATTTCGACCAATCCGGCAAGGTCCTTCCTGACGGAGGTCCGGTGGACGGCATGATACGTACCGAAGCCGATATGGAATGGCTTAATGCCATGATTGCTGAAGGTTATACCTTCCTGCCTAAATCCACCGTTTCCAAGAGCGGCATATGGTATGGTGACTACATTCTCCAGGATGTGAACGGCGACGGCATCTATGGTGATTCCAATGACTACAAGTGGCAGGGTGTAAGTATGACTCCTAAGTTCTACTACGGCTTCAACCTGGAATTGGGATGGAAGGGTATAAATCTGTCAGCCAGATTTACAGGTGCCGGAGGAGGTGCCATCCGTTGCAGGAAGGGCGGTATGAACTACAGTGTACTCCAGACCCAGCAGACCATCGGAAGCGGAATTGCCTATGACCATTATTTCTATGACCCGGAAAATCCTTGGGATCCGAGGACGAATACCACTTCACGCAATCCGCGTGTGACCATCAACTATGGACAGGCATTGACCGACAGTAATTTCTGGCTTTTCAAGACGAATTATCTGAAGCTCCAGAATGTGACATTGAGTTATTCCTTCCCTAAGAAACTCCTCAAGCCGATAAGATTGACATCGCTTCAATTCTATCTTTCGGGAGAGAATCTCTATACTTTCACGGACCGTCTTTTCCCTGGCGTTGATCCGGAATTTACCGATACGAATATGTACTATTCGCCTATCAGACAGGTCGTTCTGGGCGTTAATCTGAAATTTTAAAGGGTATGAAAAAGATTTTCTATACGATACTTGCATGTTCAGCAATCACGGCATCATGCAGCGGTTTCCTTGACAAGACTCCGACAGACAAACTGTCCTCCGACCTGGTCTATACCAACCAGACCCTTGCGGAAAATGCTGTCCGCGGAGTATATAACAACTTGATCTGGGATTTCAATTCTACTGACAATGTGAAGTACAATTGGGATGCCTATGCCGGCGTGCTCGATCCTGTCGATTATTTCCGTGGCTCAATCGCTTTTCTCTCTGGCAATGTCCTTTCCACGAACGGCGTGTTCTCCACATTCTGGAAACAATACTATGAAGGTATCAACCGTGCCAATGACGTGATAAACAATCTGGAAAATGTTCCTGGCATGAAAACGGAGCTGAAACAGCGCAGGATTGCGGAGTGCCGTTTCATCCGTGCCCTGTATTACTATAAATTGAATTGTAGATGGCGCGGTGTCCCGGTTTATCTGGAAAATCTCGCTCCGGATGAATACAAGAAGGCCCGCAGCAGTGAAGAACAAGTATGGGAAACCATCATTGACGACTGCACCTATTGCATTGACAATGCCAATCTGCCTGACAAATACAGTGCGTCGGATTCCGATTACGGCCGTGTGACCAAAGGTGCCGCCTATGTCCTGCGCGGAAAAGTGTACCTCTGGTTGAAGAAGTACGACCTTGCGGAGGCAGATTTCCTTAAAGTGGGAGAACTTGGCTATGGCTTGTATGAAGGCAACTATGCGGACCTTTTCCAGGAATCCAATGAAAAATGCAGGGAGATGATATTCTCCATCCAGTTCATTCCGCAGAAAGGCTTCGGAAATGCATTGAGCTATATTTACGGCAATATGGAAACCGTCTCCAAAGGCAATGACCAGTTCGTGCTGAATACCGATTTCGCTGATTCTTATGAATGTAAGAACGGCAAGCCTTTCGATTGGGACGATTATCTTCCCGGCTACAATGAATTGTCCGCGCAGAAACGAAGCGCTTATTTCTTCAGGGACGGCATGACGGCCGCGGAGATTTCCACACAGAAAGAATATGGCGCAGACATGTCGCTGTATCTGACATCCGGCAATGAAGCCAGGCTGAAAAGCATTTACAATCAGCGTGATCCGCGTCTTGCCGCTACCGTGATACTTCCATATTCCACCTATGTAGGCGGTGCTTCAGGAGCGGCAATCACATACACGTCCCGTTTCCCATATAGACGTGACACTGCCCCTGAGATTGACCTCCAGACCCGCTATACTACCAAGATGTATTACTGGATGAGAAAATTCGTGGCAAGGGGAACCGAGTATTCATCGAGCGAATATACCGGTATTGACATGCCTGTATTCCGTTATGCCGACGTGCTTCTCTGTCTGGCTGAAGCTGTCAATGAGCAGGGGAGAACCGACGAGGCCGTGGACTATATAAACATGGTCAGGGATCGCGCCGGAGTCGCAGAATTGAATTCCAATTCATGGACTGCAGTTGCCGGAAAGGAGGATCTCCGCCGCAGGATCATCAATGAAAAGCATTGGGAATTTGCTGGGGAATCAGGAACCATTTATGAGGATGAATTGCGTTGGGAAGTATGGCATGAAAAGCGTTTCCTGGGCTCCGAACCTGGCGAATTGAGCGAATCCGGTCTCAAACAGGTATGGGGCGAGAACATGTCTCCATATATCTATGCCGGTGATTTCTGCTACAAATGGGCCATCCCTCAGGCAGAATGTGAAAGAAACAGGAATCTGGTACAAAATAACGGTTGGAACTGATGAAGAAGATATCCCGAATATTATTGGCAATGCTGTCGCTCACCGTGACTGTCAATGCTTATGCAGGCGGGGAAGATCATCGGCGTCTGGAAATGGACCCGTCTTCGGATGTGATTCTCGGCCAGGAAGACCTTAATTTCGTCACCAAACCCGCATATCCTCGGCTCCGTCATCTTGAAGATGGTACTTATCTGCTTGCCTGGCAGGAAGTTATAATCGGAAGGAAGGATGACAACGGAAGATATATAAGCTATGCGCTGTCCTCTGATCTGAAGAAGTGGACTCCTATGGGCCGACTCTTCGAAGACAAGACAGTGACCAACTATTATGGCAAGTCCTCGGAGAGGTATTACAGCTGCCCGGAGTTTCTTCAGCTTGCGGACGGCAATCTGGTAGCCGTGTGCTGCTTCTGGAATCTCTCTACGTACAACAAGATTGAAGGACGTGCCGACAACGGCCTGGCTGTCAGGATATCCACTGACCAGGGCCGCAGCTGGGGTCCGGAAAAAGAAATATTCAAAGGACAAGCCTGGGAACCGTTCCTGATTCAGCAGCCCGACGGCAGACTCCAATGCTATTTCTCTGAAGCCCGTCCGTGGATAAGCAGCTGCCATTCAGGCACGTCAATGCTGGAAAGCCTGGACGGAGGAGAAACTTGGTCGCCGACTCTCGGTAACTGGCCGTACAGGGTAATGCGCAAGCGTTACTGGAATCCGGAAAAGGAAAGATATCAGTTTACCGACCAGATGCCTACTGGCGTGATTCTCAATGAGAAAGGAAAAATGGCCTTCGCAATGGAAGACGTCGACATGGGAATATACTCTCTCGGCATCGTCTATTCACCGGACGACGGGCATTGGGACTATCTTGAAGGCGATGACATTGGCCCTGGCGAAAGGATTGACTCCCTGTCGGTCAATGCTACTGGTCCGTATATCGTCAAGTTCCGCAGCGGCGAAGTGCTGGTGACATTTACCCGGAACAAGGGGATGGAGTGGAATCTGATGTACAGGATAGGGGATGCGGACGCGAAGAATTGGGGGCCGGAACACAAGGCTTTCGATCGCGGCGGTTGGTCCAGTGCGTGCGTGGATTATGATGATTCCGTGATTCTTGTGGCTCCATACAAGGGCGGAAAATTACGTTTGGCAAGATTTACCTTATTGAAAGACAATGAATAAGAGAGTTTTATATTTGATGTCGGTACTGACGCTCTTCTCCTGTGGAAAGACCTCCGAGGAACCCGAAACTCCGGATCGGCCGTCTGGTGCAGATGTCACGTTGGATGTGCAGATGCCGTCCGCTGCCGGAGAATTGACTTTCGCATTCGGCGAATCTTCGCGTATGGTAGTGAACTCGGAACGCTCCAAGAACACTGTTGCGGATGGAGAGACGGCCCAGTTTTCATTTACCGAAAACGTCAAGGCTCCATACCGCGCAATATATCCGATGGGCGTGTATTCGTCGATGGACAATGTCACTGTACCGGCACGCCAGAAATATCAGGCGGGCAAAACAGATGAGAAATCCGTCGTGATGCTCGGCTATTCCGCAACGGAAAAGAAAATCAAGCTCCAGCATGTCATGGCCTTCCTCAAACTGACTGTCAATCCGGGTTCTCTCGGCTCAGACAACATTTATCAGATTTCTGTAAGCGGTACCAATGGCGAGCAACTGTCCGGCGATTTCAAGCCTGACTACAAGAATGCGACGTTGACCCCTACGGGGAAGGCCACGACCATCATTGTCCGCGATGCTGCTGAAGGAATGCCGATGGGCGAGCCGATATTTATAGCGGTCCCGGCGAGGCGCTCCGTCAAATTGGCATTTGAAGTGACTGATGTGAAAGGCGCGAAACGCTCATTCAAATATGACAAGACATTGAACCTTACTGCCGGTTCCGTCAGCGATGTTTCGTTCAGTTTCGAAAAGGAAGAAGGCAGCTCCACCCTGAATCTCACTCCTTTCACGATGCTCAATGCTTCGAAGGGTACTGTCGGTGATCATGCTTCCAAGGAGTCCCGGTCTTATCTGGTGCAGATGAAATCCTCTGTGACTGAGTATAATAACGATGCGACATTGACAAAATCGCCTACATACACCCGCATCAAGAGGCTGCCTGACGGAACTTACATGCTCATGTGGCAGCGCGGTTCTGCGTCTCGTACCGACAATAACGGTATGGATACATTCTATGCCCTCGGAAGTGACATTTTCGGATGGACCTACAAAGGCTGCCTTTTCGAGCATGATGACAATGCTCCCGGATGCAAGGGCGGCACGGTCGTCCGTTACTACACTTGTCCTGAACTTCTCGTTCTTAAAAATGGAAACCTGCTGGCGGTCAACTCTTTCTGGGCACCGTCTACCTATTCTGTCCAGGCCAACAAGGGCGACCACGGATTGGCCATCAAGCGTTCCACCGACAACGGACGTTCGTGGTCGGAAGAAACCGTGATTTATTCGGGCCAATGCTGGGAGCCGTTCCTGATAGAAATGCCTGATGGGGAAATCCATTGCTATTTCACTGAGGCGCGTCCATGGATAAGCAGCTCAAATTCAGGTACATCCATGGTCTTGAGCAAGGACGGGGGAAAGACCTGGCTGCCGACGCCTGGTGAAGAGCCATATAGGGTGATGAGAAAGCAATGGTATCACACAGCCTCCTCTATGTATAAATTTACTGATCAGATGCCGGTCGGCGTGGATATCCGCGGTACGGGAAAATTGGCCTTTGCGATGGAAGATGTGGACAGTGAAACATCTTCATCTTCAAGCCATTCCGTATCAGTGGTCTATTCTCCCGGCACTCCGGGCTGGACTTATCTGAAAGATGATGAAGTCGGCCCTTCTACCCGCACCGACAAACTGGGGCGTGATGCCTGCGCCCCGTATCTGGTGCAATTCCCTTCGGGCGAGACCATCCTCTCATATTCACGTGAAAACGGAACCTGGCCATATTGCTACAAGATGGGCGATGCCGATGCCCGCAATTTCGGAAGTGAGAAGATTGCCATGAGCACTGCCGGCAACTGGACGGGCACTACCGTTGACGGTACGCATTGCCTGCTGATCGCCTCCGCCTATTCGAAGGCAATCCATCTCAGCCGATATGCCCTGAATCACGATATCAATGCTGCTTTCAGGACCGTCAATGTCGATGGCGACAATTCCGAATGGGCGAATGCCGATGATGCATTGTATTACTGTAAAGATGCTTCGGCTGACGCCACAATGCGGGTTTCATCTGATGAGACCAATCTCTATATCCTTCTGGAAGTCTGCAATATAAAGATTGCTTCCTCGGATTATATGTCCGTGTTTGCAGGTCCGTCATCCGCTTCCGGTTCCATGGACAATGGAGCATTGCGGGTGAAAGTCGGCCCTCGGGGACTGATCGGGACTTCCGTGAAATCTTCCTCATGGACATCCTCATCCGCCGCTGTCAAGGTGGCGTCGGACTATGAAGGCACATTTACTGACAATTCCGATGTGGACAAGGGCTGGCTTGCTGAAATATCCATACCGCTTTCAGCATTGAAAGTGAACGGCGGCAAGATTACAGTAACTGCGTCCTTTGACGACAACCCTTCGCAAGGAGTATTGTGCAGCCTTTCAGGAAAATGATTATTAATTGACAATAAATGACTTATAGATATGAAACGAGTGTATTTAGGGGTTTTGGCTGCTGCTCTGGCAGTAATGTCCTGTGACAAGAATGACCCTAATTATTCCAAATCGGGCTTCAGTTATGGTGCGGGTGATTTCCCTTATGTCTTCGCATCTGTCGCTGATACCAAGGCGGCAATAGAAGACGGCAAGGTTACCTGGAAGCCTGGCGATATGATCACGGTTTATGGCAATCCGTTGGACGAAAACTACAATGAGACAGCCGTTTACCTCATGAGGAACGATGCCGATGCCGCAGAAGGGAAGTTTACGTTCCAGAAGATGGTATGCGGAAAGAAACTCACTGCTGTCAAATCCGCCGAGATGAATTCTGGTGGCGATTTGTCTTCACAGTCATTGGAAGATGGCGTGTTCCCGGCTTGTCTTGAAGGGGCAATGTCTTCCGGAGGCAAGATTGAATTTGTGCATACAACGCCTTACGCAGAAATCGTGGTGAATGCAGCCACGGCGAAGGCAAAGACGCTGTTCAAGGCTCAAATTATCGCCGAAGGCATTGGCGGTGAAGGTGTTGACACGATTTCATTGGGCTTTTCACCTAATCTGCTCCTGTCTCAGGAAAAGATGAATGCCTTTTATTTCAGGACCGCATCTCTTGAAAATGCAGAAGTGAAATCTGTGCTTTATGACACTGACGGCGGTTTTATGGAAAAAGAACTGGGGCTCCAGTCCTTTGAAGAAGGCGTGGTGACATCATTGCCTCTGGTAAGTTACGAGCCTGTGAAAGTGGTCACCTATTATCCTGGAACTGAACTGGAACCTGTCACGGTACAGGAGATCGTGGATGGTGTGGAAAAGGACGTGATCTGGGCTCCTGTATATTGCGGATATAGTGCGGACCATCCTAACGGACTGCTGTATCAGTTCGGCCGTGCGAAAGGTCAGACATATTATCCGGCTTCGAAAGGCAGCAGCATCTGTGTGGCAGGATCCATCTCCGACCCGGCTGACGACAAGTTCTATGCGAATACTCCGGACTGGTATTCAGGAACAGCGCTTACTTCATGGCCGATGTCGGAGGGTGAGTCAGGTTACGTGGAAGGAAAGATCGGCAATCCGTGTCCTTCCGGCTGGCGTGTGCCTACTGTGGCTGAGTTTGAAGGACTTATGAAGATCGGCTTTACGCAGTCCACCAAATGGAGTTTCTCCGTGAGCGGAACTGATGACCAGAAGGAGGCAGTTGCTGTAGAAACCGGCTTTACGCTCAATGGCGATTCCGGATTGTTCTTCGCGGCAGTCGGCGGAAGGACATCGGGAGGTCAAAGTTATTACAGGGGAAGTGGTGCTGATGCTTATGCCAGGATTTGGGCCAATGACATCAAGTCAGGGACGGAGACCGGAAAAGCAACTTGTCTGTCGCTCCAGCGCTCCAAGTCATCGAACGAAGCAGATGGCTTTACAATGAAGATATATCCACTTCAGAAAGCTGCCGGTGTGTCTGTCCGTTGTGTAAAAAACAAGTAAAAGATATTGATATGAAAAAAGTTTACAATGCGCCTGATATCCAGGCAGTTGATTTGAAATTCGAGAATGTGATATGCTCTTCTCTGGTAGAGTCTTCCGATCCGGGAATTGACAATCTCAATGAAGAAGACGGGTCTGATTATATTTGGTATTAATATGAAAACATTGAAATATATTATTCCGGTTTGTTGTGTCGCTCTCGCGTCTTGCAGCGAGGCGAATCCGGACAAGGCTGAATCTGAAATTACGTCTGATGGCGGAACCGTGCTTACTGCCGTCATCGGCACCGATACCAGGACAATCCTCGGCGACAAGGTCGGGAAGGAATATCCGATTCTCTGGACTGTGGGAGACAAGATCAATGTCAATGGCGAGTCGTCTTCCGAGGCTGCTGTCAAGGAGGGTTCCAAGCAGGCGTCATTCGCTTTCGGAAAAGAAATGTCCGCTCCTTATTCTGCCGTCTATCCTGCAAGTGCATATAAGGCGGAAGGTGTCATAACCATACCTTCCACGCAATCCTACGTGGCCGGGTCATTCGATCCTGCAAGTTCTGTAATGTGCTCATATTCAAGAGGGGAGGCTACGCTGAATTTTCATCACCTGATGGTTTATCTGAAGTTGTCCTTCAATACGGAATCCGACAAGGACAATATCAAGTCGATTTCCGTGAAGTCGGCCGGCAATGAAGCCATGAGCGGAGATTTTAATGTCAATTTTGAGAATTCAACATTGACCCCGGTTGAGGAAAGGGCTGCTGCCGTGGTTATGGATTGCGGTGAAGAAGGCATCGCTCCCGGTACCCCTGTGATCGTGGCGATTCCTGCGCGGAATTATGCTTCAGGACTTCAGATTACCACTGTCGATGTCAATGGTGACAAGACGGTTCATAAATTGAAATCGGCTCTCAATGCCGTTGCAGGGACTATATATAATATGTCAATCAGTTTCGAGCTTTATCCTGGGTCCAGATTGAAGCCTATAAAGGTCGGGGATCTTCTGTGGGCACCTGTATATTGCGGATATAGTGCGGCGCATCCGAACGGACTGCTTTATCAATACGGTCGCGCTAAAGGACAGCCGTATTATCCGGCTTCTCCGAGCAGCAATGTATGTGTTAAGGGTTCAACATCTGACCCAGCAGATGACAAGTTCTATGTTAATAAGCCTGATTGGTACTCCGGAACGGCGTTGGCTTCCTGGCCAATGTCAAAAGACGAGGCTGGTTATGTTGAAGGCAAGATCGGCAATCCGTGTCCTGACGGATGGCGTTTGCCTACGGTAGCGGAGCTTGAAGGGCTTATGATAATAGGATTTACGCAATCCACCAAATGGAGTTTCTCCGTGAGCGGAACTGATGACCAGAAGGAGGCAGTTG